>OJSP01000963.1_pt1 | contig 34128 bp, 27 predicted proteins | sample 1599561 | NCBI WGS metagenome assembly OJSP01 (sample SAMN04168659, study PRJEB22393) | human gut metagenome | biome: human gut microbiome; feature: stool | host: Homo sapiens | collected 2014-05-12
GAACGCATTGTTCAAACAGTAACTGACCTTTTGGGCAAACTTGATAACATAATAGCCGAATTATAGTTCGGCTATTATGTTATCAAGTAATTCACTGTATTTTTTAATTTCCAAAACAACTCTTTTTTGTTCGTTTATTGGTGGTAGAGGAAAAAACATTTCGTTGAAATCATTACTATTAAATCCTGCTTGGGCAGTTCGAGATATTTCTTTTAGTTTATTCTGATAAATATCTGATAAATAATAGTAATATACATAGTCTTTATTTATAGGCTGTTCATATCTGAATATAATTTTAGCCATTGCAACATTATATGCCCCATCCTCTGCAATAAAGACTTTGCCTAACGAACCGCCATAACGAGCTAATAAAATATCACCCTTTCTTGTCTGTTTGGAGGCTAATTCAATAGGTATATATACTGGTATAGGTGTATCCCCATAATCTCGAATTTGATATAGTCTAATATAATTGGGTAATTGAACCGAACTAAAATAAGATTTCGCCGGCTGCGCTCCACCAGAAATTTCTAATATATCATTATGCTTTACCCACACCCAACTTTCGGGTATCTCAAATGGCAAGTTCTTATAATGCGCGTTAGGTGGTTCTTGTTTATATTGTTACTGTTTCATTTCTAAAACGAAAGAGATTTATGGTAACAAAATTCGAAAAGCATCTTAGCAAGTCAGACTTGTCTAAGAATACCGTTACATCGTATGTATGGACGGTAGCCTATTTTCTTGCGCATTACAAGGAAATCAATTCCAATAACTTGTTGGCATACAAAGGGTATCTGTTGGAAAAGTTCAAGCCCCAAACGGTAAATCTGCGTTTGCAGGGGATGAACAAATTTCTTGAATTTATCAAGCAGGATAAGCTCAAAATGAAGTTTGTCAAAGTGCAGCAGAAAAACTTTCTTGAAAATGTCATCAGCAACGAAGACTACAAATTCCTGAAGACAAGACTTAAAAATGATGGCTACGAGGAGTGGTATTTTGTCGTATGGTTTATGACGGCTACCGGTGCTCGTGTCAGCGAGCTATTGCAGATTAAGGCTGAACATATTACCGCAGGGCATCTTGATATTTATACCAAAGGCGGCAAGATTCGCCGTTTGTATATTCCCCAAATACTGAAAAACGAAGCTGTCGTTTGGCTTCGGTCAAAAGGGATTTCGAGCGGATATATATTTCTCAATCGCTTCGGTAAGCGCATAACCACACGCGGTATTGCCCAGCAACTGAAACACTTTGCTGACAAGTACGGCTTAAAACGGGAGGTCGTTTACCCTCATTCTTTTCGGCATCGTTTTGCAAAGAATTTTCTTGACCGCTTTAATGATATTGCATTGCTTGCCGATTTGATGGGGCACGAAAGTATCGAGACCACGCGCATCTATCTGCGTCGCACGGCAACCGAACAACGGGCAATCGTAGATAAAGTTGTAACCTGGTAATCCGAATCTTTGGAGGCAACGATTAAGCCTCCAAAGATTCTTTTATCTTGTCAATCGTTGCAAATAACTCCTCGATTTTAGCGACTATGCGTTTTTGTTCAGCATAAGGCGGGATATTGATTAAATATCGTTTTAACCATTCTGTACTGATATTTAATTGTGCAACTCCTTTTGCAGAGGTAATACAATCGTTTCTGAAAGTATCTGTTTGAAAATAGTAAAACAGGTATTTTTTGTGAATAAATTGTTCGTTCATCCTTATACATCCCACACGCTGATTTAATGCAGCAGGAAGTAATTCATTGGGTAAGAATCCAACTCTACCTACATTGCCAGTTAGAGACATTAATAAATCATTCTTCTTTAAGATGAACTTCTCTATCTCTTTTATAGATGATTTTGGATAAAACTTTGGATCATCATCCATAATTTTACCATCTTGAACATTTGTAATGCGAATGACTCGAATTCCATTTTCTACATATTTTCCACTCTGGAATGCAAATCCATTGAGTATTTCTACCATGCAGTCATTCAGGGATATACTACACCAACCTTGAAGGGCACTTTTATAATGCGCGTTATCACAAGATTTGAAAGACGGATTTATACGACGTAACAACTCGATTGCCGGTTCGTCATTCGGGTCTTGCGAAACAAGCTTACCGTGTATAGCTAAGTCCAAAATTTTGGATTTAATCTGCTTAATGGCATTACATAAATCCTTCTTCTCCTGCTCAACGCGGTCAATAACCGAAAACCACGATTCAATAATACTAACAATGCGACACTGTTCTTTTATGGGTGGTAAGGGTATGACTAATTTGTGTAAATCATTTGAGGACAATCCCTGAATTGCAACACCCTTTCCTCCTATAAGATTTAACATCTTATACAGTAGGAATATATAGTAGTAGAAACGATGGCTAATGTTACAAAACCCTCTTAGTCGATGGATATGATTTTGGATTCTTACATCATAATCATACGTCCATATTGCAGCCCTACCAATATCTCCTCCTTCACAAACTAATAAATCTCCATACTTTACCGTACACTTTTCTATTTCAGTATCGGTAAAAAGCATTTGCTTTACAACGGTCAAGTCAAATTTATCCCAGTATAGATTTGATGTCGTTATGTAATCCATTAAAACGCCATCGTTATTTGCAGCATTTAATGCTTTTCCAGTATTATGGATAAATATATCTCCAATCGTTGTCCACACCCAGCTCTCCGGTATTTCAAACGGCACGTTCTCATAAGGGGATGTATCGGAATGGGAAATTAGAGTTTAGTCAGAGCATATATCAACTCTGTTTTTTGTATTTTTGTAACAAATGAAAGAATAAATGTGTATGTCTGAATTTAGAGAACGCTTCCAGAAACTAATAGAAGAATCATATATTCCTTTTAACGCTGACCCAGCGGCAAGAACTGATGTATGGCATCAGATTTATCGTTTAGTACTCCCCAATATTCCGGAGAAGCTATTTCGGTATCGTTCAATGAACGACTATTCTCTTACTGAGTTTAGGAATGGAATGATATCATTATGTCATGCGGGAATGTTCCCTGATAAATATGATTCATATCTATATGTCAATCATAAGAAAATCAGAGCTGATTTACAAAAAGCACTACGGGATGCGTTGCGTATATGTTTGACACACATTTCACAACATCATCCTGATATTAGAGCAGAAAAAGCCACAAAAATTTGTTATTATAGAGAATGTGGGTATGGCGATGAACAAATCATTGATAAAATAATCGAAGAGGAATACCCGGCGTTTGTTGCTCAGATTGAAACAACTGTTAAACAGCGTGAATCGCGTTTCCGCAGTCCACAAAATAGCGCTAAAATAGGTTGTTTTACAGAAAGCGTGCAATCCAAATATATGTGGGACAGATACGGCGGTGGATATAAGGGTTTTGCTTTAGAATATGATTTGAGAAATTGTATTTTTAGATATAACAAGTTAAGTCTTAATGTAAACCTTTTCCCTATCATGTACACGGATCAAAGACCGGATGTTACATTGGACGAGGGCAATATACATACATATGAATTTTTCAAGCAAGCCGGGGATAAAAGATGGTTTGAACATCTTTGCTCTCATATTTATTTAAATCAATTATATTGGTATAGAGCATATTTGTATAAGGATAAGCAAGAATATGAGCATGAGCGCGAATGGCGTATGCTTTATTATAATCTTGACAATGAAAATAATTATGAGTTTATACCAGATGTTGGTTGTTTAAAAGCAATATATTATGGGCCGGATATTGAAGATGAGGATAAGGGTAAATTACACGAGATTGCCATATCAAGAGGTATAAAAGAATATGCTGTTGGTATAGACTATGATAGTCCTAAATACGATTTGAAGATATCCTCTTTTGATTTGAAATATTAGGCTTAAATTTCCTGTCTGTGATTCAAGATAGACTATTTTTCTCTTGAAATATTGCGGAATTTGGTTGCAGAATAGAAGTTGCCGTTCCTTATTCTGCCATTTCCTTTGGTAGCGACCAGCCGATGCCGCCGGAAAGAATATCCGCAAGGTTTGCGTAGCAACTTGCATGACCTTGCGGATTTCTTTCGGTGGCAATACCTTTGCGGACAAAGGGAATGGCTTATTCGTTTTTCAGTCGGGAGGCGTTTTCGTTCAGGCGATTGGCTTCGCGTTCTCTGAGCCTCGCCTGTTCTTCGAGTATGACTTTTTGACGAACGGTTCGTTCATATTCTTCGACATCTCTTTTCATTTGGCGGATTTTGGCGTTGTCGCGGTTTAGTTCGAAGATTTCTTCCAGTTCGGCAATGCGATCGGGTGTCGCTTCGCCTTTCATTTTGATATAGCGGTATTTCAGGTCGTTGTCGATGCGGTGGTAGTTGGGTTTAGCCGTCCAATACAGCATCGTACACAGCAGGACGATTGCCGTCATCATTCCTATCATCGTCCAAAATACTCCTTTCGATTCGATGGCGAGCGATATTCTGTGCTGCACGATTCTCGGCAGCAGTTCGGCGGGGATTTCGATTGCTTCGACAGATGTTTGCAAATTGTCTATACCGTTATGTGTGTTTGCATTGCTTCGTTCGATGCTTTCCAACCTTTCGGCAAGCTGGGTTATTATTGCCCGTTGCTGCTCTTGTTCGGAATGAACGATTTGTTCTATTCGTTGCGGCAAATCCGTATCGGTCGATTGATTATGCTTTGCCGATAGTTCGGTTTTGATTGCCTTTACCATCGTCTCCTTGAAGTCTTCGTACATTTCGTAAGACATCATATTATCTTCTTTCATAGTTGCTTGTTTTAGGGTTATAATTTCATTTTGGGTTTGTTCGCTTTTCGGTCTCGCAGTTTGCGTTTTTGTTCCATCGCAGCAATGGCCATTGCTTCGGCGACAGTGTTGAGCAATGCCGTAATGCGAGCAATATGTTCTTCGGGGCTTTCGCCGGGCTTGCGTTGGAGTTGAGCTGCCGACAATCCGACGGACGAATCGTTGGGCGGCAACGGCAATGTACCGATACTGCCGCCGAAGTTTATCGAACCTGCATTCGCTTGACCCTTATTTCCTCCACTGCCCATATTGCCGAATAGTCCAGTAAATGCCGACCTATAATTTCCTATGGCCGTATGGAATCCTTTGGCAAGCGTCGCCCGATAGTGGGTTTGCTGCTGTGCCTGCGTAAAGTGTCGGTTCAGTTTCGAGTAGCTGAATTGCCGGTCTATCTTCGAGCCTGAAAATTCGAATCCGTTCTTGCTGAACAGCACTCCTTGCTTTTGATTGGTCGAACCGCAATACTTGTAGCGCATACTAATACCTTGCTCTTTCAGCCGAAGTTCCAAATCGTTCCAACTGCCGCAATTAGGTAAATTCGTTTTGATTGCGTCGTATATTTCGTATTTGGTTTTGTCCGGTTCCCACAGGCGTTCCCGTCGTACCGATTCTTTGCCCGGTGCAAGATGCAACCCGTATTTCCTGGTCAATGCGCGACAGACTTTCGCATTGCGGATTTTGATATTCTTGTCCGATATGGTTTGTCCGTTGTTGCCTACTCGATTATAGACCAGATGGCAGTGCGGATGCGATTGGTCGAGATGACGCACCAGCAGGTATTGCGTGTCGGTAATTCCCATGCGCTGCATATACTCTTTGGCAATATCCCGCATCAAAGAATCGGTCATTCGCATTCTGTCTTTCGGTGAACACGAAAGGGAGATATGTCCGACGGCATTCTTGATACGCGGATTCAGTAAGATTTGGTCTTTGAAATCCTGCACCATTTCCCGAATATTCGGCGGGGTTACGCCCTCGGCATCAAGAATGCGCGATTGCTTCTTTACGACATATCCGACCGTTCCGGCGAATGACGATCCAGCGATGATTTTACCGATCATCGCGAAGATTCTTTAACAGGGATTCAATTTCTACAACAATAGCCGCATGGCGGGACACTATCCCCGTAAATCCTTTTGCATGGGCAAGGCGAGTGAGTTGATTCAGGTTGCGGGCCATGCCTTTGAGCTGGGACATGAAGTCGAGATGTTCGCGGCGCAGACGCTCACGTACATGACCCGCGGCAATCAGCAGGCGGAGGACTTCGGCTGTTCCATGACCGGAGGTGCGGACAAGCGATTTCAGTTTGAAGTAATGTTCGGCATCGAGCCGTAACGATAGCAGGTATTTCTTGCGGCGACCTTCGCTTATGGCAGGTCGCCCGCCTTTGTGAATCGGTATTTGTTTCATGGGTTGATTTCGTATAATAGACCAGCGGGATGTTGCCACCGAGGTTCGGCGGCACGTTTTTGTACTACAAAAACACAAACTTGCCTTACAATTGATAGAAAATCCGACCCGCTCCGAAGAGCCGGAGCAGGCCGGATGAAATGCTACATCGGTCGTCGTTTGCGGACAACGTAATCGACAGCTTCGCATTCTTTCTGTTCGGCTGTTTTGACGGGATTTTGCAACAGCCACCGTTCCAACTCCTCGCGGTTGAAATAGATGTTCTTGCCGTGGGGTTTGAAATGGGGGATTCGCCCTTGGTGGGTAAGCTTGTACATGTAGGTCTTCGACAGCCCCGCAAATTCGCATGCTTCGGCGAAGTTCAAGACCGTCTTTTGTCCCCGAAGCAGTTGTTCGATGCGGTCGAGCCGTTGCTCGACGGTTGTGTTTTCACTCATAATCATTCTGTTTTTAGCGTTCAATTTCTTGCACCTTTTCTCGCCTCGGCAGAGTCCGTGCAAGCACGCCTCTGCGCTCGGCTTATCGAAAAGGTTCGATAAAAGGCGTTGCGCAACGTTCGTGATGTAATTACGAGTGCAAATAAAATTCAACGAAAAGCTGTCCGCATTGGCTGCCCATGTTTCGACATTTTTGGATAATGTTTCCAATGTTCGGTGGTGATAGGGACACAAAAAAACAGGATTCCGGGGTGCGAAATCCTGTTCAAAGGGTGAGGGTGCGACGATTATTCTGCGGCTTCCAGCGCCTCGATGCAATCGAGAATCCTCCGCTCTTTGCGGCGGTCGATGATTTCGGCCATTTGTTTAGCGGCCGAGAGGTCTTTCGCCGTCAGCGGTTTGCCCAATTTCGAGGTGAAACAGCCGCTGTTCCCGGCGACCCGCTGCCATTTCGGGGTAATCAATCGGGATGCGCTCAACGATTCGAGCAGCAGCGCCAGCAGCTTGTTGTGCGTCGTCTGCAACGGTTCCGCGAGCTGGCAGGCCAGCAGTCGGGCAATCTCCGCTTCGGTCGTGTCGCGTTTGAAGATGCCGATTCGGTTGATGTGTTCGGTCAGCACTGCGATTTGCCGGTCGGACAGGCGCGGGCAGAAATCGGCGGGTGTTGGGTCGAAGCCGGTGCGGCTGCGCTGGGCGGCCCGGCGTTTTTCGGCTTGAGCCAGCAGCTCCGCTTCGCGCTCCTTGCGCTGTACTTCCTCCGTCTGCCGATGACGGGTGTAGTCGGCGATTTCGGTAACGGTAGATCGGACTTCGGTAATACGGGTCAGCAGTTCGTCCGCAGAGGTATCTGCCGGATAACGGGCGGAAAGATACTCGAACGTCTTGTCGATGCGGCGCTGCTCTTTGGTCGAGATGGAACCGTAGGCGAGCCAACGGTCGTATTCCTGCTTTTTGCCGGCGATGTATCGGCGAGCTTCGGCAGCGGACAGGTTGCGATGTTCGATTTCGCACTCCATGTAGTGCAGCGAAAAGCGGTTGTCCTTGAACACTTCGGCGGCGAATGCCAGCCAGCTAACCACGCTGACCGTTCCGTACAACACCCATGCGACTGCCTGCCATGCACCGCCGAGCCATCGGCTTTTGGCATTCAATCGGGTGCGAACGGCCTGCAACCGCTCGCGGATTTTGCGGTTGGTGCGCCGGTGCGACAGACGTATGTATTCGATGCGGGTCATGATTGTTTTTTGGCCGCTGCTTGCAGGTCGGCTTCGAGTTCGGCGAGGCTCGCGCGGCGCTCCTCTTCGCGTAAACGCCCCTTGTAGGCATCGAGCTGTCGGGCCGCGATGCTTTCGGCGACCTTGCGGCTGATTTGTCCGGCATGTTCGAGCAGCTCGCGCCCGTTGATGACCAGAATGTCGTTCAGCTTCTTGATCCAGTCGGCCATATACATGGGCACCTGCCGCCGCGCCTGACTTTCGGCGAATGCGAGGTATTGTTCGACCAGCAGCCCGAGGTCTTTCATTTCGTCTTCGGTCAGGTAGTTTTTGGCGGTTGCGGCATCGGCCTTGGTGATGCGCCGCGGGTTGCTCTTGTCGCAGGAGGTCATGCCCATCATCGGCAGGCGGGCATCGGCACGGCGGGCGACCAGTTCGGCTGCCGTCTGGCTGCTGATGGCCCACAGCAGTTTGTTCTGCACGATTTTGAAGAACTCGACCGTTTTTTCGGCTTTCGGGTCGTAGTCGATGCTCGTCGTATAAATGTCCTTGACCTTTTGGTAGAAGACCCGTTCCGAAAGGCGGATTTCGCGGATGCGCTCCTGCAACTCGTCGAAATAGTTCATCGACTTGCCCGACTTCATCCGTTCGTCGTTCAGCGCGAAGCCCTTGATGAGGTACTCGCGCAGCACCTGCGTCGCCCAGATGCGGAATTGCGTGCCTTGGTGCGATTTCACGCGGTAGCCGACCGAAATAATCACGTCGAGATTATAGTAGTTCGTGTCGTAGCTTTTGCCGTCGGCGGCAGTTGTTCGGAAATTCCGAATAACTGAATCGGCGACCAACTCACCCTCGGAAAAGATGTTTTTCAAGTGTTCGTTGATGGTGGATTTGGCCTTTCCGAACAGCGCCGCCATCTGGTCTTGGGTCAGCCAGACGGTCTCCTCGCCCATGCGGACGTCTATTTTGATGCTTCCGTCGGCCGAGCGGTATATCAACATTTCGTTCTCCATAGCATAAAGATAGTTATAATTCCGGAATCCGGTTTACCGCTTCGCGTTTCTTCGCATCCATAATCTGCGCATAGACCTGCGTCGTTTTCAGTTCGCGGTGGCCGAGGAGCTTCGACACGGTGTAGATTTCCGTGCCGAGCGAGAGTTGCAGCACGGCGAACGTGTGGCGGCCGCAGTGAAACGTAATGTGCTTCGTAATGCCCGCTTTCAGGCACCATTCGCGCAGGGCGAGGTTGTGCCATGCGGAGTATTTCAGCCCGGCGAAGACCCGCTCGTCGGCTTTGCCGCGCTGTCCCATGTAGCGGACGGCTTGGCCGGCGATGTCGAGGTATTCAAGCCCTTTGGTCTTTTTCTGCCGGAAGACGATGCGCGTGCCGCCGTCGAACTCCTGCACTTCGGCCCACGTCAGTTTGTTGATGTCGCTCCAGCGCATGCCGGTCAGGCACGAGAAGAGGAACGCATCTTTTAGTACGGGATACGGACACTCCGTTTTGGCGAGGCGCTGCAATTCGTCGAAAGTGAGGTATTCGCGATGCACGTCCTCGATATGCGCGGGTTTGACCGACATGGCGGGCGAGTGGGGGATGATGCCCTCCTCGACCGCTCGGTTCAGCGCGGCTTTGAGTTTGAGGAAATAGCTGCTTTGGCTGTTCGTCGAAAGAGCGGTATTGCTTTTGGTCTTGGCCTGCTTCGCCAGATAGGTCTTGAACCCCTCGACGAACTTTTTATCGACCATCTCGAACGTCGTATTCGTTCCGGCGTAGGCGACGAGGTGTTTCAATGCGCTGTCCCAGTTGCCCCAGTTCCCCGGCGACTCCTTGCGTTGCTCTATCAATCCTTTGATGTATTCGACGAGGTTGGTGCGGATTTTATATTTCACCGCAAAGCCGTATTGCTCGTTCTGCTCGGCGAGCAGCCGTTTGGCTTTGACCTTCTCGGCCATTTCGAGATTGACCTTGTTGTGGTCGCGCTCCAACTTGTTTTTTGGGTCGGTGTAGAGGTAGTATTCGAGGGTCTCGAATTTGCGTTGGGGCCTTGTCGTACCGTTTGCGGCAACCGAATATCCCATGTAATATTCGAGCACCAACGATGTTCGCCCGGTCTTCAGCTTGCGTTTGATTAGTTTGATTTCCATAGCCGCATACGTTAATTGTCATGCGACAAAAATAAGTATAAAATTTGCAACACGCAAATGTGCAAGTTGCAAATATGTTGCAAAAATCCCGAATGTAATGGAAAATCAAGGAACGAATAAAGATGGATATTTTCTATTTAATAAATTAATAATCAATGATATTTATTGTATGTTCTTCGCCCTTTATTCTCTTGGGTTACTTTCCGATGCAGAACTTCGAGAAGATCTGACCGAGGACCTCGTCTGTGGTGATTTCTCCGGTGATGGTGCCCAGATGGAAGATCGCTTGCCGGATCTCTTCGCCGAGCAGGTCGGAGGGTAACGTTTCCAGACCGCCGAGGGCGGCGTCGAGCGCCGTGCGGGCGTGGTGCAGCGCTTCGTAGTGGCGGCTGTTGGAGACGATCGTCCGGCCGTCGTCGAGCGCCGAGGCGTCGACGGCTGCACGCAGTCTTTCCAACAGCTGTTCCATTCCCCTGCCCTCGCGGGCGGAGAGGGGCAGGGCACCGTCGGGCAGCGATACCGGTGCGGCTGCCGGATCCATCCTGTCGATTTTGTTGGCGATCAGGATGCGGCATTGATCTGGCCGGAGGTCGAGGGGCTCGACGGCGGGGTCTGCGGCATCGAACACTTGCAGGACGATTTGCGCGCGGGCGACACAGGCGTAAGCACGTTCGATGCCCATGCGCTCGACCGTGTCGTCGGTCGTGCGCAGACCCGCCGTATCGATAAACCGGTAGAGAATGCCGTCGAGGTTCAGCGTGGCTTCGATCGGATCGCGTGTCGTGCCGGGAATTTCGGATACCAGCGCCCGCTCCTCGTTGAGCAGGCAGTTGAGCAGCGTGCTTTTCCCGACGTTGGGGCGGCCGACGATTGCGACGGCGATACCCTCCTTGATGGCGTTGCCCAGGGCGAAGGAGTCGATCAGCCGGTCGATCTTCGCACCGATCCGCTCCATTGCAGCGCGGAGTTCCGTGCGGTCGGCGAATTCGACCTCTTCCTCGCCGAAATCGAGTTCGAGTTCGAGCAGCGAGGCGAGCCGCAGCAACTCGCCGCGCAGCGTTTCCAACTCGGCGGAGTAACCGCCGCGCATCTGGTCGGTGGCCAGTGTATGTGCCGCACGCGAACCCGAAGCGATCAGGTCGGCAACTGCTTCGGCCTGCGACAGGTCGAGCTTGCCGCTGAGAAAGGCGCGCGAAGTGAATTCGCCGGGCGTTGCCATGCGGGCGCCGCGGCGAACCAGCAGTGCGAGCAGTTCGCGGACGATGTACCGAGAGCCGTGACACGAGATCTCGACCGCATCTTCGCCGGTGTAGGAGTGCGGCGCACGGAAAACCGTGACCAGCACGTCGTCGAGCACGCGTGCGTCGTCGGCGATCGTGCCGTAGAGCACCGTGTAGCCGGCCGCTTCGCCCGCCCGCCGTGCGCCGCTGAATACGGTGTCGCAGATCGCGAGTGCCGAGGGGCCGCTCATGCGCACGACGGCGATCGCGCCGCCTGCGGCAGTGGCGGGCGCGACGATGGTATCGTTCGGGGTGTTCATCGGCGGCGAATTTTCAGTTTTTGGCCGATACTCAGACGGTTGGCGTTGCGAATACGGTTGTCGCGCATGATCGTCTGCTGCGAAACGCGGTATTTGCGGGCGATGTAGCCGAGTGTTTCGCCCCGTTTGACGGTGTGGGTGAGGTAGCTGCTCGTCGCCGCACGTTTCTTGGCGACGTTGACCGGGTTGATATACTCTTTCAGATAGAGCGAATCCTTGCGCTGGATCTCCTCCTCGCAGGCGATGTAGCGGCAGGCATACTCCTGCGGAAGCACGAGCGTGTAGTGTTTTCCGGTGGCCGGAATGATGTCGAGCCGGTACTGGGGGTTGAGCTGGCGAAGCACTTCGATCGGGAGGTCGAGCGTCGAGGCGACCTGTCCCAGATGCATGAGTTTCGTGACGCGGATCGTGTCGACGGCCAGCGGCAGGGGCGGTTCGGTCAGTTCGATGCCGTGCTGCTTGTGGTAGGCGTAGGCGTAGGAGGCGCCGATGAAGGCAGGGACATAGCCGCGCGTTTCACGCGGCAGGTAGTCGTAGATCTCCCAGAAGGTCTTGCCGCCGCCTGAACGGGCGATGGCCTTGTTGACGTTCCCCGGCCCGCAGTTGTAGGAGGCGATCGCCAGCATCCAGTCGCCGAAGACGGCGTACATGTCTTTGAGGTAGCGGCAGGCGGCGCGGGTCGCCAGCACGGGATCGTAGCGTTCGTCGATGAGCGAGTTGACTTCCAGTCCGTAGAGTTTTCCTGTCGAAGGCATGAATTGCCACAAGCCTGCGGCGCCCATGCGCGACACGGCCGTCGGGTTGAGCGCCGATTCGATGATCGGCAGCGCCCGCAGTTCGACGGGGAGCCCCGCCTTGATCAACTCCTCCTCGATCAGCGGGAAATAGTATTGCGACAGCCCCAGGATGCGGCTGATCGTACCGTAGCGGGGATTGGTGTAGCGGGCGATGTAACCGCGGACGATGGGGTTGTAGGGGAGCTGGACGGGCGATACGAGCTGTTGCAGCCGGCGGGCGTAGACCGAGTCGGGCGTCGCGTCTTCGGAGCCGTTTGCGGTGGTGTCTTCCGAGACGTAGCGGTCGAAGAAGTCGTCGTAGGAGGCGACGACGTTGCGCCGGTACCACCTCGACAGGAGCGAGTCGCGCACTTCGGGCGAATAGTCGGTGCAGCCGCGTTCGCCGAATTTCGGCCGCTGCGGAACCTCGGCCGTATCGACGGGCTGGACGTATTTGATGATGTAGACCGTATCGGGTGCGACCGCTTCGGCCGCATTCTTTTTCGCCCGCTTGCGGGGACGCTTGCGCGCGGCGGCGGCGTCGAGGCAGAAGATCGACAGAAAGGTGAGCAGGAGAGCGTATCGCAGGGCGGTTTTCATCGGCGGACAGGGATAATCAGAAGTTAATCGAGAAGTTGAACCCGACGACCGGCCGTACGCCCGTGCCGGCGATGAAGGCGTAGTCGACTGCGGGTTCGATGCGCATCGAGAGGTCGTCCGAGACGTCGAAATCCTTGAGATGCGCGTCGACGTGCGCGTCGACGATTTGAAGGATGTAGAGACCCGCCGTGGCGATGATGCTCAGGTCGCGGTTGCGTCGGTAATTGTTTTTGAGGTTTTTGAGAAAATCGGCCGAATAGCGGCCCTTGAATTCGTCGGTCGACGACGCGGGGTTTTCGGGTTCGGGCAGGTCGGGGTCGTTCTTCACGTCCTCCTTCCATTGGTTGTGGGCCGCGACCTTCTGGTCGTAGTCGTAGCGCAGGCGGTAGGCCTTCTTGAAGCGCTGGTAACCGCGGGTGTTCCAGTCGATGATGTAGATCATCGAGGCGAATCCGCCCAGCACGATGGGCACCTTCCAGTAACTCTTGTTGTAGACCTGGCCGGCGGCGGGGCAGATCGTGGCCAGCGTCGTGGCTTTCTTGACCGACGATACGTCGTTGGTGGCGTAGTTGACCGCCGCGTCGCCGATGAAATAGATGTAGGAGCCGATGGCTGCGAACAGGTAGATTTGCCGGCGCGTGTTGTGGCGGATCATTTCGCTCTGCACGGCGTCCAGCTCCTCCGTGCGCGACATCTCCTGGCTCGTGATCTCCTCGAAGCGGCGTTTGAGCGGCTTGAACTTCTTGTTCTCGTGAAAGTACAGCGCCAGCGAGGTGCCGAACGTGCCGTAGAGGATCGGGAGTTTCCAATATTGCTTGTTGTAGATCTGGCCGTAGCCGGGGATGGGGATCGACATCCAGCAGACGCGCGACAGCGACATCGAGTCGCTCATGAACCAGTTGCGTTTCTTTTCGGTGCGGGCGGTGTCGGCCGGTGCGAGCGCCAGCGAATCGCGTCGCAGCGAATCGCGCAGCAGCGAGTCGCCGCCGGTGAGTTGCAGCAGCAGCGAATCCTGCGGCAGCAACGCGCCGCCCAGCGAGTCGAGCCTAAGCAGCGTGCTGTCGACGGCCGTGCGCAATGAATCGCGCCCCAGCGAATCGCGCCGCAGCGAGTCGGGCAACGGCATTCGTCCGCCCCGCACGATGGACTTCTTTCCCCGGAACCGTTCGAGCGACACCGAGCCGCCTTTGACGCCCTGCGGGGGAGTCTGGGGTACGGCCGCTTCCGCCGCCGCGATGCAGACGACTGCGGCCAGCAGGGCCGTGAGCAGCGAACGACGTATGCCCGGACGGAATTTCATGCGTTATTTGTCGGCGAAACGGGTGAGGAACTTTTCGATGTCGGCGTCGCCGGCGAAATCGATGACGATCTTTCCGCCGCCGTTTTTCGACCGCTTGATGCTGATCTCCTGCGAGAAGAAGCGTTCGAGCTGCTCCACCAGCCGCAGGTAGCTTTCGGGATACTCCTCGTCTTCGGCCGGCTCGGCGGGACGCTGCGCGTTGAACGAACGCACCAGCTCCTCGATCTGGCGTACCGAGAGGTCTTTCTTGATGCAGCGTTTGAGCAGATGCAGCTGCCGGTCGGCCGGTGCTCCGGCGATCGCCTTGGCGTGGCCGGCCGAGATCAATCCCTCTTTGAGTGCCAGCTGGATCTCGTCGGGCAGTTTGAGCAGGCGCAGAAAATTGGAGACCGTCGAGCGCTTCTTACCCACCTTTTCGGAGAGCGCGTCCTGCGTAAGCCCGCACTCGTCGATGAGCCGCTGCATTCCCAGCGCGATTTCGATCGCGTTGAGGTCCTGCCGCTGGATGTTCTCCACCAGCGCCATCGCGTGCAGGTTCTCGTCGTCCACCTCGCGGATGTAGGCGGGCAGCGTGGCCACGTCGGCGCGCTGTGCGGCGCGCCAGCGGCGTTCGCCGCTGATGATGATGTACTTCCCGTCGCCCTGCCGCTTGACCGTGATGGGCTGGATGACCCCCAGCGTGCGGATCGAGTCGGCCAGCTCGTCGAGCGCCTCCTCGTCGAACTGCGTGCGCGGCTGCGTGGGATTGGGGATGATCTCCGAGACGGCGATTTCTGCCATTTCGGTCATCGGTTTGAGTTTTGCGTCGAGGTGGTCGTTGCCGAAAATGGCGTCCAATCCCCTGCCTAATCCCTTCTGTTTCATACTGTCTCGTAATTAAAGTCGGGGAATCGTACTTCCCCGTATGCGCCGCGAGCCTTGGTTTCGCGATGGCCGGTCGGCGTCCTATCGTATCGTAAAGTTCGCACGAGCGCAGAGACGATCGTCTGCGTCGTTTCCCGCATGGCGGCCGACCGGCCGCCGATGCTCAATTCCCGTTTTTCCTGTTTCTTTTGAGCAACTCTTTGGCCAGGTTGAGGTAATTGACCGAACCCGATGCGGCCGCGTCGTACAACATGACGGGCTTGCCGTGCGAGGGGGCCTCTCCCAAACGGATGTTGCGCTGGATTATTGTATCGAACGTCAGCGGCCCGAAATGCTCGCGCACCTCGGTGGCGACCTGGTTGTTCAGGCGGTTGCGCATGTACATCGTCAGCACGAATCCTTCGATTTCGAGCGCGGGGTTCAGGCCGCTCTTGACGATCTTGATCGTGTTGAGCAGCTTCGAGAGCCCTTCGAGCGCCAGATATTCGCACTGCACGGGAATCAGCACCGAGTCGGCGGCCGTGAGGACGTTGACGGTGGTGTATCCCAGCGAGGGCGAGCAGTCGACGAGCACGTAGTCGTAGTCGTCGCGCACCTCCGCGAGAATCCGCTTGACGACGTGGTGGCCCTGTTCCATTTTCGGAAGTTCGGTGTCGGCCGCCACCAGATTGATGCTCGACGGCAGCAGCCACAGCCGTTTGACGTCCTCGCTGCGAAGGATCACCTCCGAGGCGCGGCGTGCGCCGGTGATGCATTCGTAGATGCCCTCGGCATTGATGTCGAAGCCCAGGCCCGACGTGGCGTTGGCCTGCGGATCGGCGTCGAGCAGCAGCACCTTCTTGCCAAGAATGGCCAGCGAAGCGGCCAGATTGATCGCCGTCGTGGTCTTTCCCACGCCGCCTTTCTGGTTTGCGAGTGCGATGATTTTTGCCATTCGTAAAAAGGGTTTACAATCGGGCAAATTTAGTGAATTTAAATCGAATTTCAGCAACGTTCCCGAAAAAATGCTTACCTTTGGTCTCTCGAACCGTTGACCGTGAAAGTTATACAGATGAAATTCAAAAAATCGCACCGGGAGGAGGTTCCCGTTTCCATGGACGATACCGCCCCGTCCGCGCCGGAGGGCGCAGCGCCGGCGGCTTCCGGCCCGAGCGACGCTCCTGCCGATCCGGCCGCTCCGCGCTACAAGTTTCCCACGTGGTTCGATCTGCTTGCCCTCGTAGGGCTGTTCGTGGTCATCCAGCTGGTCGTGGCGTTCGTGCTGCTGCTCGCGGGGGCGAGGATGCCCGATGCGGCCGCGCTGGGCAGTGCCGACGAGACCGTTGCCGCCCGGGCCCATGCGGCGGCCGCGCAGTTCAACTTTTACGCCTATCCGCTGACGATGGGGCTGATGATCGGCCTGACGCTGATCTACCGCCGTCTGCGCGGGGGGAACCGCCGCCTCGGGCGTTACGCCGTGCGCGGGCTGAATCCCGCGCTGATTCTGTGGGGAATGCTCCTGATGGCGGCGACCAACGTGGTGTTGGAGCCGTTGCTCCAATTGCTGCCCGAAATCCCCGATTTCTACGGGCGGGGCTGGCGGGCGCTGCTGCTTACGGTGGTCATGGCGCCGCTGGCCGAGGAGTTCCTCTGCCGGGGCATTCTGCTCGACGCCGCCCGCGCCAAGGGCGGCGCGGCTTACGGACTGCTCTTTTCGGCGCTCTTTTTCGGCGTGATCCACTTCTATCCGGCGGCCGTCGTCAACGCCTTCGTGATGGGGCTGCTGCTCGGATTCATCTATATCCGTTCCAATTCGCTCTACATCGTGGTGATCCTCCATGCGTTCAACAATGCGCTGGCCATGCTGCTGCTCACGCTCGGATATGCGCATACGACGCTGTACGAACTGATGTCCGCCCACGGCTTGAAGATGCTCTATACGGTCGTTTACGGCGTGTCGCTCGGCATCTTCCTCGTGGCCGGCTATATGGTGTGGAAGACCATCGCGCGCCTGCGGGAGCAGGAGCAGGCGGCAGCCGAAGCACAATAATCCGGTCGGATTAGCGTTCTTTTGCGGTAAAAATTATATCTTTGCCCATCGGATATGCGAATTGTTACGAAGATAACGGCAGGACTTCTGCTGCTGGCGGCCGTCGGCTGTCGGGAGATGCCGACCGTGACCGTCGGCGGCGGCCGCACGCTGGCCAAGGCGGGCGGCGCGACGCTCGACGAGCAGGAACTCGGCCGTGCGTTGCCGGCGGGGCTGACGGGCGACGACAGCGTCGCCTTCGCCGAGTTGTATGTCCGCAAATGGATCGGCAAGCAGTTGAAGCTGTCGGAGGCCGAACAGCTCTTTTCGGCTTCGGCCGACGACATCGAGGCGAAGGTCGAGGCCTACCGCCAGTCGTTGCTGATCCGCAAGCTCGACCAGTTCTATGTGGACGAACGCATCGACACGACCTTCACCGAGGAGGACATTGCGGCCTACTACAACGCTCACAAGGCGGAGTTCAAGCTCGATCGGCCGCTGGTCAAGGGGCGTATCGTGCGCTTTCCGGTGAACCACCGCCAGTCGTTCAAACTGCGCGAACTGGTCAAGGCGAGTTCGGCCGACCGTTTGCAGGATCTGGCTGACATCTGCGCCAAGAACGATTTCGAGTTGAAGGAGTTCGCGGAGTGGACGCCGTGGAGCGATTTTGCGGCCAACCTGCCGCTGCGTCAGGGAATGGCGTCGGAGCAGTTGATCCGACCGGGCGAGGTGCAGCACCTGCGCGACAACGAGTCGCACTATTATTTCTTCGTGACGGAGGTGGCCGGCAGCGGCCAGACGGCGCCGCTCGAAACGCGCCGGGCCACCATTCGCCGTATTCTGTTCAACCTGCGGCAGGCCGAGGTGATCCGTTCGCACGAGGAGGAGCTGGTCGACGCGGCGCTGACAGAAGGCGAGGCGAAAATTTACGGGAACAGGAACAATTAGACTTTATAGACTTTACGATATGAGATTTGCAAGGATTCTGTGTTGTGCTGCGCTGGCGGTTTGCGCTTTCGGCGTGCGGGCCCAGCAGGTGATGCTGGACAAGGTCGTGGCCGTCGTGGGCGGGTCGTCGATCACCTACTCCGAAGTGGAGAACACCGCGCGGCGGTTGACCGAGTCGCGCCGCGAACAGGGCTATACCTCCGACCGCGACCCGATGAACGAGGCGCTCGAACAGCTGATGATGCAGAAGTTGCTTTACAACCAGGCGCTCATCGACTCGGTGGAGATCATGAAGACCGACATCATGGCCCGCGTCGAGGAGGAGGTGCAGGATATGATCGCCCGCGAAGGGACGATTCCGGCCGTCGAGGCGAAGATGCACAACCCGATCTTCAATATCCGTGAAAATCTGCGCCGCCGCTACGAGGAGGAGGCCTACGCTTCGGGAATGCAGCGCGAGGTGATCGGCAAGGTGACGATCATTCCCGGCGAGGTGGAGCGATTCTACCGCCAGACCGACAAGGGCAGCCTGCCCGTGATCGGCGATCAATACGTCTACGCCCATATCACCAAGTTCCCCAAGTCGATCGACGAGGCCAAGCGCCGCGCGCGCGAGCGTCTGTTGGAGATGCGCGAACGCATCATCACGGGCGACGCCAAGTTCGACCTGCTGGCGCGTATCTATTCGGTCGACGGTTCGGCGCTGCACGGCGGCGAAATGGAGCCTGCGACGTTGCAGACCTTCGTGCAGCCCTTCGCCGACGCGCTTTCGGAGTTGAAACCGGGGCAGATATCGGAGGTCGTGGAGACGCAGTACGGCTTCCACCTCATCCAGCTCATCGACAAAAAGGGCAACCTCTATCACTGCCGTCATATCCTGATCCGCCCGACCTACACCACCGAAGAGCTCTCCGAGCCCGACCGGCAGCTCGACAGCATCGCGGAGTTGATCCGCGCCGATTCGCTGACGTTCGAGGAGGCGGCCCTGCGCTTTTCGGACGATCCCTATTCGCGCCAGAACGGCGGTATCGTGACCAACCACGAGTTGCTGGAGCATTACAACGCTAACGACGCACGCTATACGGCCACGAAGTTCCTGAAAGAGGATTTCGGCAACATGGGCCCCAGCGCCATTGCCGACTTCCGCACGCTCTCGCAACTCAAAGTCGGCGATATTTCACCGGCCTATCAGACGCAGGACATGAACGGCAACCAGTTGAGCAAGATCGTCAAGCTGGTTCAGATCATCCCCACGCACGTCGCCTCGCTCAACGAGGACTACCTGCGTTTGGAGCAGATGGCGCTCAACCGCAAGCAGGAGAAGGTTTTCGGGGAGTGGCTCTCCAAGAAGATCGACGGCATGTACGTCTACATCGATCCCGAGTTCCGCGACGGGGAGTTCGCCAACAAACATTGGGTAAAATAGCGAAGGCGGTTCCGCGGCGAATCCGGCCGGCGCTCCTGCGCTGCGTCCGGTGAAGGAATGCGGCGGGCCGGCCCGTTTTTTGAAGCAGTCATCCGTTTGAGACGATTCCTGACCATAGCGTTCGTATTGCTGGCCGTCGGCGCGACGATGTTCGCCCGGACGGGCGGCCGCGGTGCGGCACAGCCCGAAAAGAAGGTCGTCGACCTGAAAGCCGACGTGATGTACCCGATCGAGTTTCGGGATACGTCGGCCGTCTGTCTGGTCGGCAACGTCGCCTTCTACCACAGCGGTGCGGTCATCACCTGCGACAGCGCCGTGCGTTACAGCGAGAAGCACATGGAGTGTTTCGGCAACGTGCTCATCAACAAGAACGACACCTACGTCTACGGCGACCGCGCCGACTACAACGGCGAGACGCACGTGGCCAACGTCTACTCCGATCTGGTGAAGGTGGTCGACGGCGACGCGACGCTCTACACCTACAAATTCCTTTTCAACACCAAGACCAACGTCGGTGAATTCGCCGACGGGGGCGTGGTGACCAACCGCGAAAACCAACTCGAATCGGACCGCGGTTACTACTATGCCAACGACCGCACGGTGATCTGCGTGGATCGGGTGGAGATCCGCAGCGAGGAGTACGACCTCACGGGCGATTCGGTGGTCTACAACCTGACGACCGACCACGCCTACTATTTCCGCCATACGAATATCTGGAATACGCAGGGCGACTACCTCTATGCCGACCGCGGCAGCTACGACAAGGGCGGCGAACTGTATACCGTCACTGAAAACGGCTATATCCTCACCGAGAAGCAGGAGGTGTGGAGCGATTCGATCGACTACTACAAACTCGCGGGACATGCCGTACTGCGCGGCAATATCCAGATCGACGACACGGAGCACAAGGTGCTCGCGTTCGGCGATTTCGGCGAGTATTGGAAGGAGCCGGGCAACGCATTTCTCACGCGCCGCCCCGCGGTGGTGAGCTACGATACGTCGCAGGGCGATTCGCTCTTCATGGCGGCCGACTCGATGTTCCTCTATACGATCGATCCGGCCAGGCAGCGCGCCGATTCGTTGCGCGCCGCAGCCCGTGCGGCCGACTCGTTGCACGCCGACTCGTTGCGTACCGATTCATTGCGTGTCGATTCGCTGGCGCCCGCCGCTGGGGATTCGGTGCAGGGTGTGCGGCCCGAGGCGCCGATCGTCGCGGCCCGCCGGGGATCGTTGTCCGAGGGGCGGGGCGACGCGAAACGGAACGGAACGGAGCGCACCGATTCTCTGGCGCCGCGACGGGCGGACAGCCTGCGCAGGGATTCTCTGGCGGCGGATTCGCTGCATGTCGACTCGCTCCTTCGGGATTCGTTGCAGCAGGATACGGTGGTAATGACCAAGGAGCAGCGCAAACAGTTGCTGCGCGAGGCGGCCGCACGCGAGAAGGCCGAACTGAAAGCGAAGCGCGATGCTGAACGGCAGGCCAAACTCGATACGATCGCGGCGCGCCGTCTGGCCAAGACGCGCGCGAAACTCGACGCACAGCGCGCGAAGGATTCGTTGCGCAATGCCCGATTGGCGGCCAAACGGGCCGAAAAGGCGGCGCGGCGGCGTGCCAAGCTGGGACTGCCCGAACCGGTCGACAGCACGAAACTCGATTCGCTCGACCGGCATACGGAGGGAGCGGACTCGCTGGCGGCGGACAGCCTGCGCAGGGATTCTCTGGCGGCGGATTCGCTGTCGCTCGACTCGCTGGGGCTGACGCCTGCCGATTCGCTCGATTCGCTGGCGCGCGATACGATCTACCGGTTGGTCAAAGGATTCCGCAACGTGCGTATCTACCGCTCCGACTTCCAGTCGGTATGCGATTCGCTGGTGGCCGTTTCGCGTGACTCGACCATTCATCTCTACATCGATCCCGTGCTGTGGAACCAGAACAGCCAGATCACTTCGGACGTGATGGACATCTTTACGGCCAACAGCCAGATCGTTCGGGCGGAGTTCGTCGGGCGGCCGCTGATGGTCTCCGAGTTGGATACGATGCACTACAACCAGGTGGCGGGCAAGACGATGACCGCCCTGTTCCGCAACAACCAGATCTACCGCAACGACGTGAAGGGCAACGCCCAGACGATCTATTTCATGCAGGAGGACGATTCGCCCGACATCATCGGGCTGCTGGTGCTCGAAAGCGGCGATCTGACCTTCTTCATCGAGGAGAAGCAGGTGGTGAAGATCACCTATCGCAACAATCCCGTCTATACGATCTATCCGATGGACAAGATTCCGCCCGACGTGGATCTCTTCTTGAAGGATTTCAAATGGGAGGCCAAGCGCCGGCCCGCGCAGCGCGATGTCTTCGACCGCACGATCCGGCCTTCGATCCGTGCGGCCAAGAGCAGCCAGTCACGCCCGCAGTTCCCGATCGCGGCGCGCATCGACGCCTTCAAACGCCGGTTGATCGAGAGCCGCCGCTGGAGCGACCGCAACGACGTGGTGCAGCCCGACGTGATCGAGTGGATGTATTCGCTGGGCTGGCGTCCGCCCGAACAGGAAGATCGTGAGCAATAGTTGTCCGACATGCGGATAAATCCCGGCAGGCGATCGCTTTTGCCGGGATTTGTCGTGCTTTTGACTGCACCTTAGATACTCGGCTTCGGCACAGACAGCTTGATATTTGCTTTTTCGCTCGACTTTTCGTATCTTTGTCTATGACGGGGATAGGCGGTTTGCAGCGGTATCCGTTTGGAGCAGTTCCGGCTTTTCTCGTGCTAAAACTACAACCAGCTTTTCTATGAAACATCTTTTGCTGGCGGCCGCGCTGTTCGGCTGCCTGACCTCTGCGGCCGAGACACCGTGGAAACCTGCCGGCGACCGGATCAAAACCCGTTGGGCCGCCGAGGTCGATCCCGCGGCTCCGCTGCCCGAATACCCGCGTCCGACGCTCGTGCGCAGCCGGTGGCGCAATCTAAACGGCCTGTGGAACTATTCGCTCACGCCGGCCGGAGCGGCGGCTCCGGGCGAAGCGCAGGGGCGGATTCTGGTGCCCTTCCCGATCGAATCGTCGCTGTCGGGCGTGCAGCGCGGCGTGACGCCGCAGGGGGCGTTGTGGTATGAGACCACGTTCGAAGTGCCCGCCGCATGGCGCCGGGGCAACGACGTGCTGCTCCATTTCGGCGCGGTGGACTGGCGTGCCGAGGTCTATGTCAACGACCTGCTCGTAGGCAGTCATACGGGCGGATATACCCCCTTCTCGTTCGACATCACCCCCGCGCTTTCGGCCAAAGGGGTGCAGAAGCTGACGGTCAAGGTGACCGATTCGACCGACAAGGGTTTCCAGCCCCACGGCAAACAGGTGCTCAAACCCCACGGCATCTGGTACACGCCCGTGACGGGTATCTGGCAGACGGTGTGGATCGAACCGGTTCCTGCTGCCAACCATATCGCGGGGATCACGACGCGCAGCGACATCCGCGCCGGCGTCCTTTCGGTCGACGTGAAGACCGCCCGCACGGGCAGCGACCGCGTCTGCGTGACGCTCTCGGCCGATGGCAAGACGTTGGCCGAGCGAAGCAGCATGGCCGGGCAGCCGGTGCACCTCGCCGTCGAACATCCGCGTCTGTGGAGTCCCGACGATCCCTATCTCTACGACCTGACCGTGACGCTTGTGCGCGACGGACGGGTGATCGACCGTGCCGAATCCTACGCCGCGCTGCGCGAGATCGCCACCGGACGCGACGCCAACGGTATCGAGCGCATGACGCTCAACGGCCGGCCGCTCTTCCATTTCGGCCCGCTCGACCAGGGCTGGTGGCCCGACGGCCTCTACACGGCCCCGACCGACGAGGCGCTGCTCTACGATATCCGGTTCACGAAGCAGCTGGGCTTCAATATGATCCGCAAACATATCAAGGTCGAACCCGAACGCTGGTACTGGCATTGCGACCGCGAGGGAATCCTCGTTTGGCAGGACATGCCCAGCGGCGACATGTCGACGGGCAAGTGGGAGCCGCACCGCTACGGCGCGGGAACCGACGCCGCGCGTTCGGAGGAGTCGTTCGCCAATTATTATAAGGAGTGGGGCGAGATCATGGATTTCTGCGGCCGGCATCCGTCGGTGGTGGTCTGGGTGCCCTATAACGAGGCGTGGGGGCAGTACCGCGCCGAGGAGGTGGCCGACTGGACCAAGCGCCGCGACCCGTCGCGGCTGGTCAATCCGGCCAGCGGAGGCAACTACCGCGACTGCGGCGACATGCTCGATCTGCACAACTATCCCGAACCGAAGATGTATCTCTACGACGCCAAGCGGGTCAACGTGCTGGGCGAGTACGGCGGCATCGGCCTGCCCGTCGAGGGGCACCTCTGGTCGGCGGACAAGAATTGGGGTTACATCGAGTTCAAGACCAGGGAGGACGTGACGGATCGCTACGTGACCTATGCCGAGAAGCTCATGGAGTTGGTCGAGCGCGGGTTCAGCGCCGCGGTCTATACGCAGACGACCGACGTCGAGGGCGAGGTCAACGGGTTGGTGACCTACGACCGCGAGGTGGTGAAGGTCGACGTCGACCGGCTGCACGAGGTCAACCGGCGGCTGGTGCGGTCGCTCGACCTTTGAGGCCGGAGAAGACGGTAAGATACGGGGCGTTTCGGCGCCCCGTTTTTCGTGTCTGTTCGCAATTGTATCCCGCGTTCGATTTCTAATCGTTTCGATGTCGCAGGACGATACGGCTGTTTCTCCGCCCCGCGCGGCGGCCTGCAACTCGCCTGAACGGCTCGTACCGTTTCCTCCGCCCGCGGCGAACCGTAGAGGCGCGAGGGGCGGATAGGCTCTCTTTCCTTTCGTCCGAAATGTCAGAATTAGAAATTTAAATGTCAAAAAACATACTCCCCGATCGGCGGAAAATGGCTAACTTGCAATCAAAATGGCTAACGATTAATCTTTAAACGAAAACCTGACGATGAAAAAATGGACAATCCTTCTGCTTGCGCTGCTCTGCTCGACGGCGGGCGCGGCCGCGCAGGATTTTTCGGTGGTGAATCCCCGTTGCGAATACCGCGATGAACCGCTGGGTATCAATACGCTGACGCCCCGTTTCTCGTGGCAGATCAGCGCCCGCGACCGCGGGTTCCTGCAATCGGCCTACGAACTGATCGTGGGCGACGACCGTGCGGCCGTCGCTGCCGGCCGCGGCAATCTGTGGCGGGTAAAGGCCAAGGGTGCGGAGTCGCTCCACATCCCTTACGCGGGCAAGGCGCTCGAATCGGGCAAGGAGTATTATTGGAGCGTGCGCGTCTGGAACGCTGCGGGCGAAGTCTCGCCCTGGATGCCGGTCAACCGCTTCTCGACGGGGCTGATGTCGCCCGACGCATGGTCGGGAGCCCGCTGGATCGCCATGGAGGTGCAGCCCGACAGCCTGCGTCTGGTGCCGGGCGAGGAGTATAACAAACTCACGATCGGCGACCGCATCACGGCACCCAACCGTCTGCCGCAGTTCCGCCGCGAGATCGACGTCCGGAAACCTGTGAAACGGGCCATGGCCTACGTCTCGGGTCTGGGGCAGTTCGAGTTCTTCATCAACGGCGACAAGGTAGGCGACAACTTCCTCGATCCGGCGTGGAGCGACTACGACAAGATCGTCTGCTACGTCCCCTTCGACGTGACCGATCGTTTGCAGCAGGGCGCCAACGTGCTGGGCGTGATGCTCGGCAACGGCATGTACAACGTGCCGCGCGAACGCTACTACAAACTGCTGATGACCTACGGCTACCCGATGATGATCTGCAAGGTGGACGTCGAATATGCCGACGGCACGCACGACGTGATCGTCAGCGACGGCAGCTGGCGCACGACGACCAGTCCGGTGACGTACAGCAGCATCTTCGGCGGCGAGGATTACGACGCGACGCTCGAACGCACGGGCTGGATGAAGCCCGGTTACGACGATTCGTCGTGGCAGGAGGTGCTCTTCACCTCGCAGCGCGGCGAGCTGATCGCCCCGAAGGCGCTGCCGGTGAAGGTCATGGAGGAGTTCCCCGTCTTCAAGATCCGCAAGACCAAATACGGCAAGTGGCTCTACGACATGGGTCAGAACTTCTCGGGAGTGGCGCGTCTGACGGTCAAGGGCAAGCGCGGACAGGCGGTGCGGATGAACACCTGCGAACTGTTCGATCCCGCCGTCGACTCGATCCAGATCCACGGCGGCTACCGCGGCGAGACGCGCTACACCTATACGCTTCGCGGCGACGCGGAGCCCGAGAGCTGGGCGCCGCAGTTCACCTACCACGGTTTCCGCTACGTGCTTATCGACGGCGCCGTGCCGGCGGGCGAACCCAACCCCGAGGGGCTGCCCGAAATCGTGGACGTGCGCGGTCTGCATATCCGCAATTCGACGCCCGAATCGGGAACGTTCGTCTCGTCGAACGACCTGCTCAACAAGACGCAGCGGCTCATCGGCTGGGGCATCAAGAGCAACATGGTGAGCTACCTGACCGACTGCCCGCACCGCGAGAAGTTGCCGTGGTTGGAGCAGCTGCACCTGATGTTCGGTTCGCTGCAATATACGTTCGACATGTTCAGCCTCTACGAGAAGATGCTCGACGACATGGCCATGGCGCAGCTGCCCAATGGACTGGTGCCCGACATCGCACCCGAATACGCGCTCTTCCGCGAGGCGTTCCGCGACTCGCCCGAGTGGGGCAGCGCCTTCGTGCTGGTGCCGCTCTACCTCTATGAATACTACGGCGACGGTACGATGCTGCGCAAACACTACGAGGCGATGGGCCGCTACGTGGACTACCTGACCTCGAAGGCCGACGACCACATCCTCAAACACGGTCTGGGCGACTGGTTCGACATCGGTCCCAAGATGCCGGGCCGCGCGCAGCTCTCGTCGCTCGCGGCGACGGCCACGCCGATCTACTACATGGATGCGCTGGCGATGGTCAAGGGCGCCGAGCTGCTCGGCAAGAAGAAGGATGCGGAGCGCTGGCAGAAGCTCGCCGATGCGATCCGCACCTCCTACAACGAGAAATTCTTCCATAAGGAGGGTTGCTACTACGACCGCAACAGCCAGACTGCCAACTCGATCGCACTCTGCGCGGGTCTGGTCGATCCGGAGTACCGCCAGGGCGTGCTCGACAACGTGGTGAAGGACATCCGCAGCCGCAACAACGGCCTGACGGGCGGCGACGTGGGTTATACCTATATCCTGCGTGCGCTCGAAGCGGGCGGCCGGTCGGACGTGATCTTCGACATGAACTCGCGTTACGACGTCTACGGTTACGGCTACATGCTGGCACAGGGCGCTACGGCGCTGCCCGAATCGTGGCAGGTGGTGCCGATCAAGTCGCACAATCACTTCATGCTGGGACATCTCATGCAGTGGCTCTACACCCATGTCGGCGGTATCCGCCGCGACACGGGGGCGCTGGCCTACAAACGGTCGGTCATCCGACCCGAGGCGGTGGGCGACCTGACGATGGCGCGCGTGAGCTTCGAGTCGTCCTACGGGCAGATCCGCAGCGAGTGGTCGAAGGGCGCCGACGGAAGCTTCGAGCTGCTGGCCGAAGTTCCCGCCAATACGACGTCGACCGTGTGGCTGCCTGCGGCCGAGGATGCCGCCGTCTTCGAGAGCAACCTGCCCGTGGAGAAGGTCGCCGGAATCGAGTACCTCGGCTATAAGGAGGGCTGCAAGGTCTACGCAGTCGGATCGGGAACCTATCGGTTCGACGTGCGTCCGCAGAGATAACGACACTGGAAAGGTTTGAATTGGTAAAAGGGAGGCCGGCACGCAATATTGCGTGCCGGTGCTTTTTGCGGCGCATTCGTCGGCGGAGAACCGAAACAGCGGGGGCGGACCGATGTCCGCCCCCGCTGTTTGTCCGCTACCGGTTTCGTCGGCCGCGTCAGAGAACCGCACCCAGATCTTTCAGGGTCGAAACGAGTCTGGCCGTATCGATCTCCTGTACGGGGCGGCGGCTCGCGACGCTCTGCGCGGCGGCGACGCCCGCGGCCTGGCCGGTTCCCATGCAGCTGGCCATCACGCGCAGAGAGGCGAGTGCCTGACGGTCGGCCGACAGGCAGCGGCCGGCCACGAGCAGGTTCGGGTAGTTCGGAGCGATAAGGGCCCGATAGGGGACGTAGGCCGGTTTGTCGAGATCGATCCGGGTCTGGTGCGTGCCTTTGCTGGCGTGTATGTCGATCGGGTGGATTCCGCGGGAGATGCTGTCCTCGTAGCGGTAGGCGTTGACATACTCGTCGGCCGTTACCGTATGTACGCCGCATATTCTTCTCGATTCGCGCACGCCGGCCTGCGGTGCGGTGGAGGAGACGTAGCAGTCGGCGAATTCGGCGAAGTTCTCTTTGAGGATGCGCGTGAAGGTGAAGATGTCCTCCCGGAGCTGGCACTCCGCGGCGCTGAAATTACGGTTGTCCGTGGCATCGGCCGCCCTGCGTGTGATGTTCACGGCCACGCTGCCTTTGTGCATGACATTGTTGAACCACGGGCCGCCGAAATCGGGCAGATCGGCTCCGGCCGCCTTCATGGCCAGCAGTTTTTCGCGTACGGGTTTGCACTGGCTCGGTCCGTTGATGCCGTTGTGGTACATGCACCTGTTCAGCAATTCGCTCTCGGTGTCGACTCCCGAAAGGATGAAACAGTACGAGGAGGGTTGCAGCTCTCCGCCCGGATTCGGCTGCATCGGCACGTCGGCCATGTGTGCCAGATCGCCGTCGCCGGTACAGTCGATGAAGACTTTGGAGGCGAGGGTTTCGAGGCCGTTTTTGTTTTCGATAATTACCGTTTCGATCCTCTTCCCCTCCATTTCGCAGCCGATCATCGCCGAGTGCATGTACATGTCCACGCCGGCTTCCCGGATCATCCGCTGACAGCAGAGTTTGTAGAGTTCGACGTCGAAATCGATGTTCGCCTTGGGCCATTCGATGAAAGCGCCGCCCATCGACTCCAATCGCTTGACGAACTCCCAGGGGATTCCTCCGATGACCAGTTCGTTTTTGAGTGCGAATACGCTGATCGGCGCGACGTATCCGATCGTGGCCATCCCGCCGAAGAAGCCGTATCGCTCGACGATCGCTGTCTTCGCGCCTTGCCGTGCCGCCGCGATCGCCGCGATGAATCCCGCAGGGCCGCCGCCTGCGATCACGACGTCGTACCGGCCCGCGAGCGGGGCGAGCTTCCGGATTTTCCGGCTGCCGGCGTCCGATTCGTCGCATGAGAGCAGTGCGGGCGACACGGCCAATGCAGCCAATCCGGCTGCTGCTTTTTTCAGGAAAAGTTTCCTCGATATCTTTTTCATACGGTGTTTGGGAGATTTCTGAATTTCTTTCGGGCGATTTATGCAGGCAAGCTATGAAAAAAATCGCAAATACGCAAGAATCCCGAATCCGGCACCCTTCCGCCGCACGGCGAACGCGCCCGTTCCGGAGGCGTCGTGCGGTATGCCGGGACGGCTGGGTGCGCCTCGTGCGTTCCTGAACCTGTGCAGGTCCGGCCGATATGAACGCTTGCGGATCGGGGAGATCCCTCCCCGATCCGCAAGCGATTCTGTTTCGTGATTCCGTTGGGATTCGAACCCAAGACCCACAGCTTAGAAGGCTGTTGCTCTATCCAACTGAGCTACGGAACCGTCTGTCCATATCGGATGCAGTACGTTTTGCGGCACAAAAGTAATATAAATACACCGACTTTCCAAACCCACCCGGCGGAGAATCGCGGCGGCGGGGTGCGGTAATGGGAGGGCGGATCGCGACGGCGCGAAGCGGCGTCTGCCGCAGTGCAGGTCGGGACGTCTGCCGGAACGGGTCTCAGCGTGCGTCGACCGCCGCCCGCAGTCGTTCGAGCGCTTCGGCGAGCCGGATGCGCGGCAGCCCGACGTTCAGCCGCATGTGTCCTTCGCCGCCGGGGCCGAACATCTCGCCGTCGTTGAGCGCCAGTCCGGCGCGTGCGACGAAGAGGTCGACGAGCGCATCGTGCGCCAGCCCCAGTTCCCGGCAGTCGAGCCAGACGAGGAACGACGCTTCGGGGCGGATCACCCGGATGCGGGGAACGTATCGCCGCAGGAAGTCGTCGGTGAAGTCGACGTTCGCCTCGACGTACCGTAGCATCTGCTGCCGCCATGCGTCGCCTTCGGGCGTGAAAGCCGCCCGGGTAGCGACGACCGAGAGCAGGGGCGCCTCGTGGAACTCACCCGCTTCGAGCCAGCCGAAAAAGCGGCGGCGCAGCGCCTCGTCGGGGACGATCGCGTAGGAACTGACTACGCCGGCGATGTTGAAGGTCTTGGTCGGGGCGCCGAAGGTGACGCTGCAATGCGCCGCCGCGTCGCTGACCGATGCGAAGGGGCGGTGACGATGCCCGTAGAGCGCCATGTCGCAGTGGATCTCGTCCGAGACGACCACGACGCCGCGGCGGTCGCAGATCGCGGCCAGCCGGCGCAGCGTCTCCTCCGGCCAGACGATGCCCGCGGGATTGTGCGGGTTGGAGAGGAGCAGCAGCCGGCAGTCGTCGTCCAGAAGGGCTTCGAGCTGCTCGAAGTCCATTTCGTAGCGGTCGCCCGTGCGCCGCAGCGGGTTGCAGACCACGCGGCGTCCCATCTGTTCGGGGACCAGCCGGAAGGGGTGGTAAACGGGCGGCTGGATGACCACCTTGTCGCCCGGACGGGTAAGTGCCAGCACCGCCATGCCGATACCCTTGACGATGCCGGGAATGAAGCGCATCCACGCCGGATCGGGACGCCAGCCGTGGCGGGCTTCGATCCACGCGGCGATCTGCGGCCAGTAGCCGTCGGGCAGTTGCGTATAGCCCAGCACGGGATGGTCGAGCCGCCGCCGGAGTGCGTCGAGGATGAAATCGGGCGTTGCGAAGTCCATGTCCGCCACCCACAGGGGCAGCAACTCTTTGCGGCCGAACACGTCGGTCAGCGCGTCGTACTTTACGGCGTTCGTGCCGTGCCGGTCGACGATCCGGTCGAAATCATAGGTTTTCATCGATGTCGTGCGACGGGGGGCTACCGTCTCTTTTTGAAATAGTCGTTGTAGATCTTGATCCCGAAGACGATCGAACTCATGATCGTCGTGAGGAGATTGGTGATGAACAGGGGGATGTTGCCTGTCAGGATGCCCTGCACGGCGAAGCAGGCCGAGCCGAACCCCATCATCAGGAAGGTGCCCGTGGCGATGTCGTCGGTGGAGCGGGTGCGAACGGTACGCACGGTCTGGGGCAGGTACCCGAAGACCATGGCGATGGCGGCGATCGAGCCGATAATATCCGATGGATGCATAGTGCGCTTCTTTTTGCAAATATAGCGAAAATCCCTATATTTGTATCGGTGGATCATCCCCAGTTTTAAAGATCGAAAACATGAACGGTTCGAAAAACAAATTTATGGAGCTGGCGATCGCGCTCTCCGAGAAGAGCGTCGCCGAGGGCGGCGGCCCGTTCGGGGCCGTCGTCGTGCGTCGCGGCGAGGTGGTGGCCACGGGGACGAACTCCGTCACGCTGCTCAACGATCCCACGGCGCATGCCGAGGTTTCGGCCATTCGCGCCGCCTGCGCCGCGGTGAAGGATTTCAAGCTGGAGGAGTGCGAAATCTACTCCTCCTGCGAACCGTGCCCGATGTGCCTGAGCGCGATCTACTGGGCCGGCATCCGCAAGATCTATTTCGCCAATACGCGCGAGGACGCCAAGCGGATCGGCTTCGACGATTCATTTATCTACGACCAGATCCCGCTCGCCCCGTCGCAGCGGACGGTTCCCTCCGAGGAGATGATGCGCGCCGAGGCGTTGCAGGCCTTCCGGCTGTGGGAGCGGAAGGAGGACAAGGTCGAGTACTGAACCTGCGACGGTTGCCGGTGCACGGAGTCGGTCTCCGGCACGCAGGAGCGAACGGTGTACGGCCGTCCGCAGAGGTGGTGGGCGTCCGTGCGGCCGTCGGGACTGCGGCTCGGAACACGCTTGCGGAGGTGTCGTTTAGGGGGCTCCGGTCGGCGGCGTTTTTGGCCGGCGGAAATTTGGCCGCGTGGAAAATTCTTGCTATCTTTGCCCCGCTGCAAAGTCCGCGAGGGTTTTGCGCTTTTAATAACTGATTAACAATTAAATTTTTACAAGCAAATGGCTGTTAAAATTCGTTTGGCACGTCACGGAAAGAAAGCTGCGCCTTTCTATCATATCGTTGCCGCAGATAGCAGAGCGCCACGTGATGGCAAATTCATCGAGAAATTGGGTACCTACAACCCGATTACGAATCCTGCTACGATCGAGCTCAATTTCGAACGGGCTCTGGATTGGTTGATGAAAGGCGCGCAACCCACGGACACCTGCCGTGCGATTCTTTCGTACAAGGGCGTACTCTACAAGAAGCACCTGCTGGGCGGTGTAGCCAAGGGCGCTTTCTCGGAGTCGGATGCCGAGGCCAAGTTCAACAAGTGGATGGAGGAGAAGCTGGGCAAGATCGCTTCGAAGGAGTCGAAGCTCGCCACCGACGCCAAGGCTGCCGAGAAGGCACGTCTGGCTGCCGAGGCCAAGGTGAAGGAGGAGCGTGCGAAGGCGATCGCCGAGAAGAAGGCTGCCGAAGCCGCTGCCGCCGCTGAGGCCGAAGGGGCTGCCGCCGAGGGCGAAGCCGCCGAAGCGCCTGCCGAGGGCGAGGCTGCCGCAGAATAAGGCTTTTCGATTATTGGATAGGGAATTCCCTCTGATACCCTGCGAGGGTGTCGGAGGGAATTTTCGTGACGGAGCATACGAGGTCGGGCGGGGGCTTCCGGTCGGCAGCATGGCTGTCGGGTCCGTTCGGACGGGGGCCGCATCGATCGTCGATTGCTGAAATTTAATTCCGGATCGTTATGTTGTTACCTGTTGCCAAAGTGACCAAATTGTTCGGCGCCGAACGGGGCGGAGGCGTCGTCGTGGCGCTCTATACGGAGTTTCCGGAGGATTTCGCGCCGGAGTCGGAGCCGTTGTTCGTGCGCATCGATTCGCTCGACGTGCCGCTGTGGTGCGAGCGGTTCGAGCGTCGCGGAGCCGCGGGCGCGCTGGCGGAGTTCGCCGACTGGGATACGGCGCGGCGAGCCTCCGAACTGGTGGGGCGCGAACTCTTCGTCGAGGCCGATGAAGAGCGTTCCGACGATGAGTTCTATATGGAGGATCTGATCGGATTCGCCGCCGACGTGGACGGCCGGCAGGGCGAGGTGACGGACTATTACGACAGCGAGGCCAATCCGCTGCTGGGCGTGACGATCGACGGGCGCGAATACCTCGTGCCGGCCGTCGGGGAGTTCATTGCGGGGATCGATTTCGAGGGCCGGCGCCTGCAGATGACGCTGCCCGAGGGGCTGCTGTCGCTGAACGACTGAAAAATTCGAAGTGAAGACCATGCAGCGCGTTGTCATAGGACTTTCGGGAGGCGTCGACTCCTCGGTGGCGGCTTACCTGCTCAAAGAGCAGGGCTACGAGGTGGTGGGCCTCTTCATGATTAACTGGCACGATACGACGGGTACGCTCGAAGGCGACTGCCCGTGGCACGACGACCGCGTGTTCGCGGAGCTGGTCGCCAGGCGGCTCGACATTCCCTTCCACGTCGTCGACCTCTCGGAGGAGTACCGGCGGCGGGTCAAGCTGCTGCGGGACAACATGCGGGAGAAATCCATCACCTATCACTGGCACGATCCGGAGACCAGCTTCCTGGAGGCGGTTTTTTCCCGGGGGGACCGCCGGCTGGCCGACGCCATCGAGGCCGCCTGGCGGGACGGGGCCAAATTTGATTCCTGGAGCGAGTATTTCAGCCTGGAGCGGTGGCTGAAGGCCCTGGCGGCCTGCGGCCTGGACCCGGCGTTCTATGCCAACCGGACCCGGAGCCGGGACGAGGTGCTGCCCTGGTCCTGCGTTTCCACCGGCGTGCGCACGGAGTTCTTGTGGCGGGAGCGGGAGCTGGCCTATCAGGCCAAAATCACCCCGGACTGCCGGAAGCAGTGCACCGGCTGCGGGGCGGACAAGCTCTATACGGGAGGTGTCTGTGATGCCTGATCAGCGCATTTCCTTTTCCAAGACTGGGCGCGCCCGGTACATCTCTCACCTGGATTTGATGCGCACCTTCCAGCGGGCGTTTCTGCGGGCCGAGGTGCCCATCCGGCACACAGAGGGCTTTAACCCCCATGCCTATGTCTCCATCCCCCTGCCCCTGTCGGTGGGCTATTCCAGCGAATGCGAGATCATGGAATTCGGGCTGATGGGGGAGATGCCTCTGGGCGAGGTGCCCTGGCGGCTGACCCGAACGCTGCCGGAGGGTATTACGGTCCACCGGTGCTACGACGCTGCACGGCCCTTCAAGGAATTGTGTTATGTCAACTATATCATCACCCTGGAGTATGAGGCGGGGACCCCGGTGGGGGCGGAGAACGCCATCCGGGCTCTGTTGAGCCGGGACGCGCTGGTGGTGACAAAGAAGTCAAAAAAGGCCAAGTCAGGTGAGACGCAGGTCGATCTGATCCCGCTGATCCACCGGGTGGACTATGAGGGACGCCGGGATGCGCTGACCCTGAACGCAGTGCTGCGGGCCCAGAACCCGGGCCTCAATCCGGCGCTCATCCTGGAGGCGATTGGGCGGGAGTGCCCGCAGGCGGCGCCGGACTATGTGAGCTAT
>OJSP01001114.1_pt1 | contig 30530 bp, 25 predicted proteins | sample 1599561 | NCBI WGS metagenome assembly OJSP01 (sample SAMN04168659, study PRJEB22393) | human gut metagenome | biome: human gut microbiome; feature: stool | host: Homo sapiens | collected 2014-05-12
CCGCAACTCCGGAACAACAATCGGAAATACATCCCAAAGGATTATATCTTGTGGATTCCGGCGCTCAATATATGCACGGTACGACGGATATAACTCGTACGATGCCATTGGGAGAACTGACAGAATTGGAAAAAGAGGATTACACGCTTGTTTTAAAGGGTATGATTGATCTTAGTATGCTATATTTCCCGAAAGGATCGAAAGGATGTAATATTGATATAGTTGCTAGATTACCATTATACATGAATCTTCGAAATTTCGGACATGGAACTGGACATGGTGTAGGATATTTTCTCAATGTACACGAGGGACCGCAATCCATTCGCCCGGATTTGAAGAATCAAGAAATGTTGCCGGGTATGGTAACCTCTAACGAACCGGGATTGTACCGGGAAGGTTTACATGGAATCCGTCACGAGAACTTGATCGTGTGCCAACCCAAAGCGGTGAATGAATTTGGAGAATTCTATCAATTTGAAACAATAACTCTTTGTTATTTCGACACTTCCGCACTATTAACTAAACTTTTGAATCAAAATGAAATCGATTGGTTAAATGCTTACAACGAACGGGTTTATCAAGAAGTATCTCCTTATCTTGAAAAACAAGAAAAGGTTTGGTTGCGAAATAAGACAAAAGCAATTTGATAAGAATGAAGCGAGAGTTTGTTTCGAGATAAGTCACCATAAACGAATTATAGCCGTTTCCCCTACGTTTGAAACACGTGTGATGAAACGGCTATATATTGTAAATTGAATGTCTGTTTATTTATCGTCTCGCATTATTTCTGCACTAACACGAAATAACGTCACATCGAATTCAACTAATTTTTTGTAAAGTTGTCATACGCTTCACTTTCTTGATAAAGAACAAGACCTGATGATGAAGAAACTGCGGCTGCAATAGTTAGAAAGTAGCTACCAGCTTCCAAAGAAGAAACTTTAGATGAATAGGTATTTTCGTCTATTGTAATAGTCCAATTTGCTTTCTCAAGTTCTGTTGCGCTATAATTTGCAACGGTAATCGACGTGTAAAAAATGGATGATCGTGATTTTTTTATCATTACTAAATAATCTGTTGCTCCTTCAACTTTATTGAATGTTGCAGTGATCTTAGAATCTTTGAACTCCACATCTCCTTTCAATTTAGCCTTCATTTCTGTCGTGTTGTTTATAACGGCTACACCTTGTGCTGGTTCTTCCTCTTGATTATAAGCAGTTATTGCAAACGTACCACTAGGAAGTTTATCCATTTCACTACCATAAGATGTATTCGAAACCCATGTTATTCCACCATAACCATCTAATTGAGTCATTAAAATAGATTCTCCACCAGGGGCTTTTACACTACATTTTGTCATGGGTTCATTTGCTCCCGCCAAAATAATGGGTGTAAATCTACTAGTAATGGTTGCCTCTTCTTCTCCATTTCCAGTTTTTTCATTAACAGTCTGGATTACATATCCCATACCTGCAACTTGAAAAGCAGGATCATCGCTATCCAAACAAGATGTCGTTGCGAAAGCCGCAACCAATAAAATTACGTACTGTTTTAAATTTAAGATTGTCTTCATTTTAGTTGTTTTATAGTTTTAAATATTCCGTGATTATCACCACATATTTTCATTTCACACTGCGAAGATTCGCAAAAAAACAATACGATGCAAAAAAAAAGACAGCTTTTTAGCTGATAATGATTTTTTTCATTTTTTTCGCGTAGTGAACGCAACCATTTACAAAATAGCGCATCTAAGCAATAGTTATCAATGTGTAATTTGGACAAAATAGTAGACCGATGCAAAAAGGGAGACAGAAAAGCGGGAGAACAACTTTACCATATGTTCTCGGCTAAAATGTTTGCCGTATGTATCCAATACTCCAAATCACGCGAAGAGGCGGAAGATAATTTGCAAGATGGTTTTATCAAAGTGTTGGAATCCATTGGCCAATACAAGGGAAAAGGATCTTTCGAAGGTTGGATGAAACGCATTTTCATCAACACGGCGTTAGAGAAATTCAGAAAAAATCGATCCGTGCAAGTTGTCGAAGAAGTTCCGGAAGTGGTGGATGAAGATGATGTTGATGATGACGTGAGCATACCTCCCGAGGTGTTGTTCGAGTTTGTCAATCAATTACCGGAGAAATACCGGCTGGTCTTCAACTTGTACGTCATGGAAGACATGCAACACAAGGAGATAGCAGCATTACTAGGTATATCCGACGGTACATCTAAATCCAATCTGGCACGGGCGAAAGAAATTTTGAAAAGGAAGATAAATGCATATTTGAGAGATGAGTGAGAAGATTGAGAAATTATTTAAAAACGCTTTGGAACAAGTTTCCGTTGAACCTCCAGCACGAGTGTGGGAAGGAATAAACTCCCATTTCGTGATGAAGCAAAGACGTCTAAGGCGAATTTACACGTATAGTGGTATTGCTGCAGCGGTAATATTATTGTTCGGCGTGGGATTTTTCATGCAAAGCAAACATACCAATATCTATACCCCGACATCTGTTGCCACTCTGAATTCAAGTATTAACAATCAGGATAATAATAAGATACTAGCATTTACCTCTACCCCTCATTCAATACCAGAAATAAAGAAAAAAAGAGAAGAATATACCGTAGAGCATCTTGCTCCGGTTCCGGTTTCTACCTCCACTTTAACCAGTTTGGAGAACGAGCAGCCGGAAGGTGATTTGAAAAAAACATCCGTTCGTGCAGGGTTTATCCCTTTGGTAAATCAAAATGCGATAGAAAATCAACGTAAATACACGGAACTTTTGGATGGGAAAAGTATAACCACGGTAAAGACTACCAATAAAGTAAAATCAGAAGATACTAAAATGTTTACTGTAGGTGGATATGTCTCTCCCGGATATTCGTCCGGTAGCTATAAAACGAGTGGAACAAATGCTCGCTCCGCCCAGTATGAAAGTAGCCAGATGAGTGGTATTTTTAATGTAGGTGGAGGGTTGACTTTCGCCGTAAAACCGACTAAACGAATCTCTATAGAAACTGGTTTGGGGTATTCCCGTATGGGACAAAAGACGGATGATGCACAAGTGTATGTGCCTCGTTCCGATATGGTGTCATATAATGCTAACACTCATGCCTATACCCCACTTGGTAGCGTAAAAAACAAAGCCAATGCAACCGTTTCCTCTCCCGAAACCTTTGTTTCATTAAAAACAGAACAAGATGAAGACGGAAGTATCGAGCAGCAATTCGATGCTATTGAGATTCCTTTAATTTTCCGTTATCATTTGAATGATAATAGAGTAAAATTTAGTGTGTTAGGTGGGTTTGGAGCCAGTTTTATGGTACGTAACCATACTTACGTGAATTACAATGGGAAGAAAGAATTTATGGGAGAAGCCGAGGACATTAGAACGTTTAATATCAGTACGAATATCGGCTTCGGTATCGAGTATCCCCTTTCAAAATCAATCCACATAAAAGTGGAACCGGGATTCAAATATTATTTACAATCCTTGAGTAAGAGTGCAGAAATTGATTTTAAACCTTACTCGTTCACGTTCTCCACTGGAATCGGAATTAATTTCTAATTAATATTTACGGTTTAATATCTCGCTGGAAATTATCGCTTGACGAATATCAAAATCAAAATGTTCGGTAATTGAATTATTTGGTTGCTCGTTAGACTCTTCGTCATCTTTAAAGAGAACCACCTCTTTCTTAGTCCGTCCTCTTCTGGCTTGTTGCAGTTGTTCAAGCATGGCATAACGTTCTTCATCTGTTTTACCAAAATTATTCACGTTTATCTCTCTCCCCGCTCTTTCTACAAGTTCATCGCTATTTGATATCGGAGCAAAAACAGGCTCCGGAGATGGAATTTCCGGTTCTTGTGAAATCACGACAATCTCATCATCCAAATCATCATGTTCTTCTTCCGGAAGATGAAATTCGGGAGGTGTATTTTTTGCTTTTTTCTCCTTGGAAGCCTTAAACCAGCCTATTGCACTCGCACCTAACGTCAACAGTAAGTAAACAATTAAATCAACACCTTTATCGCTCATAATATCAACAAATAAATTATTCCGAAACCTTTAATAATATCCAATTATTTATCAAATATACTGTTTTTTTGAACACATGAAAACGATCGCAAGAAAAATATTGCACGAAACGCTTTTTTATATAAAAAAATAATATTCTTTTTTTACCTTTGTCTGCAAGTAATATTACGTTTGGAACAATAAAAATTAAATATCCGGATGAGAACGAAAAGAGCATTAATCAGTGTATTTGACAAAAGTGGGATTGTTGATTTTGCTAAATCGCTAAATTCTATGGGTTGGGAGATTATTTCCACCGGGGGAACCTCTAAGAAATTGAAAGAAGAGGGACTACAGGTGAAAGATATTTCAGATTTAACCCAATTCCCCGAGTGTTTTGACGGAAGAGTGAAAACCCTTCACCCGAATGTTGAGGGAGGTATCTTAGCGATACGAGACAACGAGAAACATAAGCAACAGATGACCGAACTTGGGATAGAACCTATTGATATGGTCGTTTGTAATCTATATCCTTTCAAGGAAACCATTCTTAAAGCAGGAGTTTCACACGAAGAAATTATCGAGAATATCGATATTGGCGGGCCGACCATGATTCGGGCGGCAGCGAAGAATTATCCTTTCGTGACGGTGATTACAGATCCGGAAGATTACACGAAAGTAATCGAGGAAATTCAAGCTCATGGAGATACTTCACTTGAAACCAAAGAGCTATTAGCAGCTAAAGTGTTTATTCATACTTCACACTATGATGCTCTAATAGCCAACTATTTCTCTAAACGATTGAATATTCAATCACCGAAGACCTTGACCTTAACGTTCGAAAAGAAACAAGATCTTCGTTATGGAGAAAATCCACACCAGTCAGCTACTTTCTATACCCAAATTCAGGAGACGGAGGGTACGTTGACCGGGGCGGTTCAGTTACATGGAAAAGAATTATCTTATAATAATATCGGTGACACCGACGGGGCGTTAGAAACCTTGAAAGAGTTTGAAGAACCGACAGTTGTAGCTGCAAAACACGCAAATCCTTGTGGTGTTGGTAGTGCCGCTACTCTTGTTGAGGCCTTCAAGAAAGCTTACGAGGCTGATCCTGTTTCTATTTTTGGTGGAATCATCGCAGTAAACCGGGAAGTAGACAAGGCAACGGCAGAAGTCATGTCCCCTATTTTCTTGGAAGTGATTGTAGCTCCTTCTTTCTCGGAAGAAGCTTTAGCGATTCTTACCAAAAAGAAAAATCTGAGATTATTACAGGTATCAAATATTAGTAAAAGAGATTATACTTCTCCCAAAGCAAAAACCGTATTGGGAGGTCTGTTGATTCAAGATATGGACCAACAGTTGCTTGATGGTGAATTGAAATACGTTACCAATCGTCGTCCTTCGGAAAAAGAACTGGAAGACTTGTTGTTTGCATGGAAAGTTGTCAAGCATACTAAATCTAATGCAATTGCGATTGCAAAAGACAAATGCACCACGGGAGTTGGTCCGGGACAAGTAAGTCGAATCTGGGCATTGGAAAATGCCATTCGTCAAGGCGGGGAGCGAATTGCGGGGAGCGTGATGGCATCCGATGCCTTCTTCCCTTTCGCTGATTGTGTTGAGGCTGCCCACAAAGCCGGCATCACCGCGATCATTCAACCGGGCGGATCTATCCATGATCAGGATTCGATTGATGCGGCTAACAAGTATAATATTGCGATGATTTTTACTGGAATGAGACACTTCAAACATTAATTGATTATGGGTTTGTTTTCTTTTTTAACACAAGATATAGCGATCGACTTGGGTACGGCGAACACGATCATCATCATGAATGACAAGATGGTTGTAAACGAGCCATCCATTGTTGCCGTCGATAAAAAAACAGAGAAGGTAATCGCTATTGGTGAGAGAGCTCGCCAAATGCAGGGTAAGACACACGAGTATATAAAGACCATTCGCCCGTTGAGAGATGGTGTGATCGCGGACTTTAACGCTGCCGAACAGATGATTCGGGGTATGATCAAAATGGCAAACGGAAAGAGCAAGTTCTTCTCTCCTTCTTTGCGTATTGTGGTTTGCATACCTTCCGGAAGTACTGAGGTTGAACTACGTGCCGTACGTGACTCTGCCGAACACGCCGGAGGACGTGATGTCTATATGATTTACGAGCCGATGGCTGCCGCCTTGGGTATCGGCTTGGACGTGGAAGCCCCGGAAGGTAACATGATCGTGGATATAGGTGGTGGTACCACGGAGATCGCCGTGATTTCTTTGGGAGGTATCGTTACGAATAAGTCCATCCGTATCGCGGGTGATGACTTGACGGATGATATTCAGGAATACATGAGACATCAACACAATATCAAGATTGGGGAACGTACAGCAGAAGAAATTAAAATTCATGTCGGTTCAGCTTTGTCCGAACTGGATGAACCTCCTGCCGACTTCGTGGTGCAAGGACCGAATCAGATGACCTCTCTTCCGGTTGAAGTACCTGTTTCCTATCAGGAGATAGCCCATTGTATCGAGAAATCCATTTCTAAAATTGAAATTGCAATCTTGGCCGCTTTGGAACAGACGCCTCCCGAGTTGTATGCAGACATTGTGAACAAAGGAATATACTTGGCCGGTGGTGGTGCATTGTTGCGCGGGTTGGATAAACGTTTGACCGACAAGCTGAACATTCCATTCCATATTGCTGAAGATCCATTGCGAGCCGTGGCCAGAGGTACGGGAATTGCATTAAAGAACGTGGACAGGTTCTCATTCCTTATAAGATAGTGATGTGAAAGAGATTATAAAACTGATATTAAAATATCATTTTACTATTATTTTTATATTACTGGAAATCGTAAGTTTCTCTCTGATTATTCGTCATAACGAATATCAGAGAGCAATTTTCTCTGAAAGTGCTTCTACTCTATTCGGAAACGTTTCGTCAACGATCACGAGCATAAAAGATTATTTTCGTCTAAAAGAGATGAACGAATCTTTAGCAAATGAAAATATCTTGCTGAAAAATCGTTTGGAAGAGTATGAGCTTTTACGGGATACGATTATCCATGGGACGGTTGTACAAGATAGCATACCTGTTTACGAGTATATCGGGGCAAAACAGGTCAACGCAACATATAACCGAACGAAAAATTACATTACTTTAAATCGAGGACGAAAAAACGGTCTTCAGAAAGAAATGGCCGTTTGCACTCCGGAAGGGATCGTGGGACTTATTCAGGATTTAAGTGATCATTTTGCCGTAGTCATCCCCTTGATCAACGTGGATTCTCGAATTTCGGCCAAAATAAAAAAGAATAACTATTACGGTTCCTTGCAATGGGATGGTAATGATTATGCCTACTCCTATTTGAATGATATTCCCTATCACGTGGAAGTTAATGCCGGGGATACGATTGTCACTTCCGGCCTTTCAAAAATCTTTCCGGAAGGAATTGTCGTGGGATATGTAGAATCTGTTGACAAGGAAACCGCAAACTTCTTAAAGATAAAGGTCAAACTAGCCGTTGATTTCAAACGCATAAACCATGTTTATGTCATATTGAATAACAAGAAAAATGAGCAAACAAGTTTAGAAGCCATAAACTATCATGAATAATATAAACTATTTCATTCATTTGTTGATACTTTCTTTATTACAGATTGTAATCGTGGATAATATCCACCTTGGCTCCTATTTTTACTTGAATATTTATATTCTGGCTCTCTACATCTTACCTTATAAGATGAAAGGTATACCATTACTGTTATTCGGGTTCTTTTTAGGTTTAATCATGGACTTGGCTGATAACACGGTCGGTATTCATGCCGCGGCATCTACTTTCATCGCTTATATTCGTCCCCGGTTATTGCAGTTGACCTCTACCCGGGAAGAAATAGACGACACGCATGGAGGGCAAGGTCTGACGGATGTCAGGTGGTTTTTGAAATACACGTTTGTTTCCACGCTGTTATTTAACGTGGTACTGATTTTGACAGAGGCCTTTACTTTTAATGATATGCTGATCTCGATTATCCGGATTATTTTAAGTACCTTTATCTCAATGTTATTCATGCTACTCTACTATTTCATCGGAATTAAGAAAGTACAGCAATAAAAGCGTGGTTTTAATCGATTAATGAATTCTTGAAATGAACAAATTCGGGTATAGACAAGGGATTATATCAGGAATTATTATCAGTGTATGTGTCGTGTACCTCCTGCGATTGTTTACCTATCAGGTGGTATCCGACAAATATAAAGTTATGGCTGAAAATAATTCCCAGCGAACGGAAACCGAATATCCGGCACGAGGATTAATATATGATCGGAATAACAAACTTTTGGTTGATAATCAAGCAGCATACGATTTAATGATTATCCCCAACCAGGTAAAAAAATTTGATACTTTAGAATTGATTTCCATTCTGGATATAACGAAAGAATCTTTGGAAAAAAGGATTCAGGATTGTCGGGATTATGCGAAATTCAAACCTTCGGTTCTTGTTTCTCAGATCCCCGGAAACAAATATGCTGTCCTTCAAGAAAAACTTTATCGTTATCCGGGTTTCTACATACAAACCAGAACGTTACGAAAATATAATGTAAGCCATTCTGCAGATGTTTTCGGCTATATCGGAGAGGTGAATTCCGAACAGATGAAAGATCCCTATTATGCACAAGGAGACTACATCGGGATCAGTGGGTTGTAAAAAACATACGAGAAACACCTTCGCGGTACCAAGGGAAAACGGGTCGTTCTTGTCGACAATAAAAACCGGGTGAAGGGTTCGTTTGCGGACGGAGAATATGACGAAGATGCCATTGTCGGTGAAAATCTATACACCACGTTAGATGTTGACCTACAAGAATACGCCTACGAACTCATGCAGAACAAAAAAGGCGGAATCGTGGCCATTGAACCTTCTACGGGAGAAATATTAGTCAAGATGTCCAGTCCCGGTTATGATCCGCAATTAATGGTCGGCTTGGATCGGGGTAAAAATTACTCCAAATTGCTAAATGATCCCTTGAAACCCCTATTTGACAGAACGACGATGGCACAATATCCCCCGGGTTCCATATTCAAAACCGTTCAAGCTCTGATTGGTTTACAAACAAAAGCGATTTCCCTGCAAACACAATGTACGTGTAGTGGAGGTGCTTATATTGTCGGGGGAAAATTCATGAAGTGTCACCACCATAGTTCTCCCGTGAATTTACTCCAGTCCATTGAAAACTCCTGTAATCCCTATTACGCCAATGTTTTCAAGAGAATCTTGGAATTACCGGAATATAAAACGGTGCGAAATGCTTACGGGGAATGGCGGAAATACGTGATGTCCTTCGGGTTCGGCAATAAGATATGCCCGGATTTCTCCAATGAAGTATCCGGTTCTATCCCCACGCAGGAATATTACGACAATGTGTTTAAAACACAAAAATGGTACCCCTCCTACATGATTTCTCTTTCCATTGGTCAGGGAGAATTAATGATCACGCCGATTCAAATGGCAAATTTGGCCACGATTTTGGCGAACCGGGGATATTATATTACACCACATATTGTAAGATCGATAAATGACTCGATTTCCAGCCAGATAAAAAAGCACGTTATTCCCATTGACCGGAAACACTTCGACCCTATCGTGGAAGGAATGCAAATGGTTATCAAGGGAGGAACCGGACGACGGGCACAGGTGGATTCGATTGCAATAGCCGGAAAAACGGGAACCGTGCAAAATCCGCATGGTGACGATCACTCCGTGTTTATTGCTTTTGCCCCGGTAGAAGACCCTAAGATCGCGTTGATCGTATATGTTGAAAACGGGGTTTGGGGATCACGTTACGCGGCCCCGATTGCCGGTTTATTAATAGAGAAATATTTAAAAGGAAAAATATCCGACAAGAAGAAACCTCTTGAAAAAGAGATGTTCCAAGGTAGTTTGATCCATGATACAACCAGTAAAGTAAAAGAAACGAGCAATGAATAGCAGATCTAATAACCTACTCGCCAACATAGATTGGGTATCCATTCTATTATACCTGCTGCTTGTATTAATCGGGTGGTTAAATATTTATGCGGCAGTATATGATGAAAATCATAGCAGTATTCTTGATATTTCTCAAAAGTACGGGAAACAGTTGATTTGGATCGGGGCGGCTTTCGTGCTTGCTTTTCTCGTTCTACTCACGGATAGTAAATTCTTTACCACCTTCTCGATGGTCATTTACGGCATCATGATATTTTTGTTGATTGCCGTCCTGTTTTTTGGTACGGAAACCAAGGGTGCGCGTTCGTGGTTTGAAGTCGGGGATTTTCGCATTCAACCGGCGGAGTTTGCCAAATTTGCAACCAACTTGGCCATAGCCTATATCATGAGCCGGCATAATTTCAAGGTAATGCGCTTTTCCAGCCTTTTGACCATCGGGTTGATTTTAGCTCTTCCCGCGGGATTGATTATCTTGCAGAACGACACGGGGTCAGCTCTCGTGTACAGTAGTTTTATACTCGTTCTTTTCCGAGAAGGATTGCATGGCTCTATCCTATTGCTTTGTTTCGTGGCGGCAGCTATATTTATCATGGCATTGCTGTATTCTCCTTTTACGGTATTGCTTGTCATTATCGGGGGAACTCTGATAGCCTTTTATTATTATCGGCACGATATTCGGGAATTATTCCAGATCATCCTGTTCATCGGGTGTGGTTTCGGGCTTTTCGTCTTGATTAAATGGATGTTTAATCTATCGATTTCCGATTATTACATGCTACTCATCGTTTACGTGATTACAAGTATAACCGCGATCTACCCGATATATAAGCGGAAGATGAAAAACATGATTACCCTGTTACTGATCTCGTGGTTATGCGTCGGGGCCGCTCCTTCCGTGAATTATGCTTTTAACCATCTTCAACCTCACCAGCAGGATCGTATTAACGAGTTACTGGGTATAAAAGTAGATCCCAAGGGAACTGGATATAATGTCACTCAATCCAAAATTGCAATAGGCTCCGGGGGATTACTGGGTAAGGGATTCCTACAAGGAACACAGACTAAATTGAACTTCGTTCCGGAGCAAAGTACAGACTTTATCTTCTGTACAGTTGGCGAAGAGTGGGGGTTTGTCGGGAGTACTTTCGTCATCGTGCTACTGGCGGTGTTTATTTTACGAATTATCAAACTGGCAGAAAGGCAACGTTCCAGTTTTTCCCGGATATATGGTTATGGAGTAGCCTCTATCCTATTCTTCCACGTGGCGGTCAATATTGGAATGACTATTGGAATGGCACCTGTTATCGGAATTCCTCTTCCATTCTTCAGTTACGGGGGATCATCACTATGGTCTTTTACCATTCTTATATTTATATTTTTGAGATTAGATGCCAATCGTTTACAAGTCTTTAGATAATAAATAAACTTTCTGAACGCTTTCCTTGTGGATTTTCAAGGATTTTAATACATTCGTTCCCAAATGAACTTAAACACGAGAAGAATGAAAACATTAATTATAAACATAAAGCAACTTGTTCAGGTTGAGGAAGAACCACGTAAATGGGTTGCGGGTGCCGACATGGCAAAACTGGGTATCATTGACGATGCCTACCTTCTGATTAACGAGGATAAAATAGAGGCTTTCGGTAAAATGAGTGAATTGAATCAAGATACGATTTACGAGGGCACGGACACGGTGAAGGAAATAGATGCCAAAGGACGTTTGGTTCTCCCCGCCTACTGTGATTCCCACACGCATATCGTTTATGCCGGGAGCCGGGAAATAGAATATATTGATAAAATCAAAGGTTTATCATACGAGGAGATTGCCCAAAGAGGTGGTGGCATTTTGAATTCAGCCGAACGTATCCGGAAGGCATCGGAGGAAGAGTTATTTGATTCAGCTTATGCCCGTTTGCAAGAGATCGCCTCTCTTGGAACCGGAGCCGTGGAAATCAAGAGTGGTTACGGTTTGGACACGGCGAGTGAACTCAAAATGTTGCGTGTGATTAAAAGACTGAGCGAGGAAACACCTTTAACCATAAAGTCCACCTTCTTGGGTGCTCACGCTGTTCCGGTGGAATACAAGGGACGGCAGACGGAATACGTGGATTTAATCATTAATGAAATGATTCCGGCTGTTGCCGCCGAGGATTTGGCTGATTATATCGACGTGTTCTGCGATAAAGGATTCTTCACGGTGGAAGACACGGACAGGATGTTAAATGCCGGAATGAAATACGGATTGCGTGCGAAGATACATGCTAACGAACTGGATTATTCGGGTGGTATTCAAGTCGGGGTAAAATATAATGCCTTATCCGTGGATCATCTTGAATATGTCGGGGATGAAGAAATCGCTGCATTAAAGGGTAGTGAAACCATGCCAACCGTGTTACCGGGAGCTGCATTCTTTTTGAATATGCCTTACTCTCCGGTTCGTAAAATGATTAATGCCGGACTTCCTGTTGCTTTGGCTTCGGATTTTAATCCCGGCTCCTCTCCTTCCGGAAACATGAAGTTCGTGATGTCTCTCGGGTGCGTGAATTATAAAATGCTGCCGGAAGAGGTGATTAACGCAACGACCATCAACTCAGCATACGCTATGGGTGTAGAAGAAGAGCTGGGTAGTATCGCCGTGGGTAAAAAAGCGAATTTCTATATCACGACTCCGATTACTGGAATAGAGTATCTTCCATACGCTTACGGGACGGATTTAGTTGAAGCGGTATTCTTAAACGGAGAACAAATTTAAGGAAGCTATGCCCTATTCACATTACAAAAAAGTATGGATCCGGAAAGCGTACCGGATAAGATATCCTTAGAAGATTTATTGATTGATGATTTACGATTTCATGATTGAGTGATTAGGAAATCGATACTAAATTTATTTTTTGTCAAATTATAAAATTAATATATATGAAAAAATTAATCGAATGCGTTCCGAATTTCAGTGAAGGGAACGATATGCACATTATAGATCAGATTACAGCAGAAATTAAGGCTGTTGAAGGAGTTAGTCTCATTGACGTGGACCCGGGAAAAGCAACGAACCGTACGGTTGTTACCATGGTAGGTACTCCGGAAGAAGTATGTGAAGCCGCTTTCCGTGCCGTTAAAAAAGCATCCGAGTTGATCGATATGAAAAAACACAAGGGAGCGCATCCCCGTTTCGGAGCTACAGACGTTTGTCCTTTGGTTCCGGTATCAAACATCACGATGGAAGAAACCGTGGAATACGCACGTGCTTTGGCAAAACGTATCGGTGAAGAATTGAACATCCCGGTATATTGCTACGAGAGTGCAGCCTTCACCCCGGAAAGAAGAAATTTGGCTACTTGCCGTGCCGGAGAATATGAGGCTCTTGGAGAGCGTTTAAGCAGTGAACAATGGCATCCCGATTTCGGTCCCCGTGAGTTGAACGAGTGGACGGCTAAAACCGGAGCTACGGCTGTTGGAGCCCGAAACTTCTTGGTGGCTTACAACGTGAACTTAAATACCACCTCTACCCGTCGTGCCAATGCGATCGCTTTTGACGTACGTGAAAGAGGAAGAGCTAAGAGAGAAGGAAATCCTATTACCGGTAAGATCGTGAAAGACGAGAAAGGTAAAAACGTGATGATTCCGGGAACCTTGAAGTCTGTGAAGGCTATCGGTTGGTTTATCGAAGAGTATGGAATTGCTCAGATCTCCATGAACTTGACGGATATTTCCGTGACTTCCGTACATGAGGCTTTCGACGAAGTATGCCGTAAAGCACAGGATCGCGGTATTCGTGTAACCGGTTCCGAGTTAGTAGGTGTAATTCCATTAAAAGCCATGTTGGACGCCGGACGTTATTTCTTGCGTAAACAACAACGCTCTACCGGGGTATCGGATAAAGAATTGATCAAGATTGCCGTGAAATCTTTAGGCTTGGATGAATTGTATCCGTTCGAACCCAGAAAGAAAATCATCGAGTATATTCTGGAAGATGAGATGAATCAAGGAAAGAAATTCTTGATCGATATGAATCTTCATGAATTTGCTGATGAAACAGCATCAGAATCTCCGGCTCCCGGTGGTGGTTCCATTTCAGCATACATGGGAGCTCTTGCTTCTTCACTGGCCACGATGGTTGCCAACTTGTCTTCTCACAAACGCGGTTGGGATGAGCGTTGGGAAGAATTCAGTAACTGGGCTGAAAGAGGAAAAGCTTATCAAGTTGAATTAATCAAAATGGTTGACGAGGATACTAACGCTTTCAATCGTATCATGGATGCCTTCGGATTACCGAAGAAAACAGACGAAGAAAAAGCTGCACGTCACCAAGCAATTCAAGATGCAACCAAGTTTGCTACCGAAGTACCGTTCAAAACGATGATGCTTTGCTACGAATGTATGGAAGTGGTGAAAGCCATGGCAGAGATCGGTAACCCAAATTCTGTAACTGATGCCGGAGTTGGTGCTTTGGCCGCTCGTTCCGGAGTAATCGGCGCTTTCTTGAACGTGAAGATCAATGCAGCCGGATTGGATGATAAAGAATATGCTAACGATATTATTTCCAGAGGTGAAAAAGTGGTTGAAATGGCCAAACAAATGGAAACGGATATTTTGAATATCGTGAATTCAAAAATCTAAAGATTTATTCATAAACAACCTCACCAGTTCTCCTTACACAGAAGTGAAAAACGCTTGGTAATCAGCTCTCCCCCTGTGTAAGGGGGAGCTGGTGGGGGTAGTTTAAAAATGGTAACTCCACGTCACGGACGGCACAAATGGAAGTAAACTCCAACTCCGGGTAGTCACCCCTTCTTTCGTTTGTTTATGGTATATGATAGAAGGATTCTTACGGGCATACAAATTATAAATGCCAAATACCCATGAACTTCCCTTTCCTTTTCGATTATCCAAAGCGTATGATATATCCAGATGATGATAAGCTGGCATTCGAAAGTTATTCGGACGCTCAATATATTCCCGGTATTGCGTGTTGTCTGCATCTGTTTGAAAACTTTCAGGCATCGGGGCCGCGTGATAGAATTGTTTCCCTATCGAGATGTAATTCCCGGTCGCAAGCGTAAAATTAATTGAAAATGATTTGTTAAACTTACATCTTTCCTTGATCGGGAGCGTGTAATTGGTCGTCACGTTCAACTTATGCCGACGGTCGTATTCAAACGGGAACCATTCCCCGTTATTTACATGATCAAAACGACGTTCCGATTTTGACCACGAATACGAAACCCACCCCGTTAAGGCCCCGGTCGTTTTCTTTGCCATAACCTCCAATAGCAAAACTACCCCATCCTCATAAACGCCTCGAAAAAGGCATCCCGATAGGTGTTTCCAATAGCTATTTCATGTGTTTTAATGAAAATATCGTTGTTGTCAAAGGAATCTATATGCTTGGTATTTACGATATAGGACTTATTGACTCGTAAAAAATCATGCTTGGGTAATAACTCAAATATATTCTTTAGATTCATTCGGGTAATCACCCGTTGTTCATCCAATTGGATGATCACGTAATCTTTCAGTCCCTCGATGAATAGAATATCCTTGTAATTTATTTTAAAATAGCGTCTTTCAGACTTTACGAAGAAGTATTCCGTGTTACCTGCCTCGATATTTTCTTTCTCTTCTTTTAATAATAAAGAATGGTAAGCAATTGCCTTGTTAACTGCCTTGTGAAAGCGTTCCGGGTCAACTGGTTTAATTAAATAGTCGATAGCGTCGACCTCGTAACTATCCAAAGCATATTCCGTGTAAGCCGTGGTGAAAATGACCAACGTTCTCTTGGATATATTGTGAGCGAACTCGATACCAGTGATTCCCGGCATCTGAATATCCAAAAAGATCAAGTCTACCGGATTCTCTTCCATGAACTTTGACGCTCCGATAGCATTATTAAACATACCCGTCAGATTTAGTTGACTCGTGTCTTTTACCAGTATTTCTATCGCCTCACGGGCTAACGGTTCATCATCAACAATAATACAATTCATAATATCAAATGTAAATATACGGTATAACTTATTTCACTTTCTTCTATCTCCAACGTGTAACGTTCCGGAAACAGCAATTCCAACCTGCGCTTTATATTCTTTAGTCCCAACCCTCCCACTTCATTTTTCTGTAAAGCAATTTTAGGCTTAGAATTTATACATTGAAATTCCAGTTGTTTATCCCAGACTTTGAAACCGAGATAGACATACGATGAATTCTCGCTATCCACGTTATGTTTCACGGCATTCTCCACGAAAGGAATAAACAATAATGGTGGCAACCATACCTCACTAATATCTCCTTCTTTGGAAATGACATACTCGAATTTATCCCGTCGAACCTTCTCCAGATTCAGGAAGTCATTCAAAAAATGGATCTCAGAACTCAACAACACCTGTTCTTTCGCGCTGTCGTTAATTTGGTAACGCAACATATCTTCAAGCTTGAAAAGTACCCGGGAAGCTTCTTCCGGATTTTTCTTGATCAGCACGTTGGCATTATTCAGCATATTGAACAGGAAATGCGGATTGATTTGTTTCTTGAGAAATTTCAATTCGGATTGTAATGTCGAAGAGGCCAGTTCGTCTATTCGTTGGCTGTAACCGATCCAGTATTTAAATAGTAGCAAAGCCGACGTTCCGAATATTAGTAACCCGAACGAAATAATTGACGTGATCATGTTTAATATGATATATGGATTTCCATCCTCGTAATTCGCACTAACCTCTTGAACATTCATCTGTAAAATTGCGATAAATACAAGCGAGAATGATGTCAGTACCAACATGGATGCCAGATATTTCAATAATCGGCCCTTTATTAAAAAACGAGGAGCTAACACATATAAATTAAAGTAAATGATCACACTGGTGAGCAAAAAATAAAATACCCACCCGTAAAAACGTTCCCAAGTCAACACTAACTCCCCTGATTGATTGGCAAATATACTGATTGTGATACAGGCAAGAGTTAATAGCAACAAAAAATGTCTCATGAACTTGAAACGTGGAGATAACAGGAAATCCGGAACGTGATTATCAATCAAATTACTCATGGTTTCTGTATTTTAAGTTTCAACATAATTGTCCTTTTAGCAACAGATAAGGTATAATCGTTTCCATATAGCAATTCCAGTCTCTGCCTGATTTTCGAAAAGTCATCCGGATGCAGTAAATTCCCATTATCAAAAGAGCAAACAAATTGAATCTCATTCCCATTCACATGAAAATTTAGATCAATCGAACCAAATACAGGCTGACTGTATATCTGAATCACGGCTTGTTGCACGAAAGGAAGGAACAACAAGGGAGAGACAAATATCCGATGCACCTCCCCTTCGGCTGAAACCATGTATTGAAAACGATGGGAATACACCTGTTCCAAAGCGAGATAGTTTGTCAAAAAATCTATTTCAGCCTTTAATAACACCGCTTTCCGGCTACATCCCGGATGCCTCCTTCGGTTCACTTTTTGCCAAAACTGCAGTACGATTAAGTACATTAAAAAGTAACTGAGGATTGACTTGGGCTTTCAATTGCTCCACTTCCGACTGCACATGAATTCTTTCCAGTTGGTTTACCCGGTTATTTTCTGTCATCCAATGTTTTAACACGATCGTGATTGAACCTCCCAGCATACACAAGGTTACAGTGGCAAAAGAGGAGATATAATTTAAAATGAATACTGGTTCCAGGATGTTTCCCGCACGCTGTCCCAACCAAATTCGTGCCGTATCTTCAATGATTGTCTGTATCCATAAAAGCACCAGCACGGTACCAAATATCATGACTGTATACGTTAGGTATCTCTTCTGCATGAGATACCGGGGTACCAACACGTAGATATTCAAATAGGCCACGGCCAAGTAGGAGGCCAAATTCCCCAAGGCAATCCAGTAGAGCCTTATTCCAAGTGCCGGAATTTCCGGTTGAAAGATAACATACGTCTGGTTAAAAGAAATGGCAGCAAGTGACACGATAAACAGAATATGTCGCCAGATCCGGAATTTCGAATTTACTAGGAGATTATATAGGAAAGCCTGTCCTTCCGTGTTGATTTTAAACATTCGAGGTTTTATTTGATGGTTACAAAGTTACAATCTTATTCCTAAATCGGATTAAAATTCTAATTTATAACTGACATTCGGCAAAGAGGTGGCTCCACGGATGGGTTTTATCTTATCGGTTTTAAAATTATACTCGTGACCGTAATATTCTTCGCATCCCGTCGTATTCAAGGATTTGATTGCAAATTCGTGTGACACTTTTTTCCGGTTGATTTTATACCCCACTGAGAAATTCGTGATGAACATCGGTGAGAATTGTTTGGAAAAAGCCTTTGTTTCATCATATTGCACTTCCCGGTCCGGATCGAGTAACGTGGCTACTTCATCCACGGGGGCATAGCGATCTCCCCCTTGCAAGGTTATTTTAAAGTTCACACTGAACATATTTTGCTTATCACGCCCGACCATCCATTCCTTGCCACCCAACACGTTGACAATAAAATTCCGATTATACAACGTGTTACGCCATTTCCGATCTCCCCCATAATATTTTGAATCAAAAATGGATGCAGTCATCATGTAATAAAGTCCCTTGTTTAAATAGCGTTCCAGCGTGATGTCTACCCCGATATTACGTCCTTTTCCCCGGTTGACCAGAACGTTCTCCACGTAAAAATCTCGTCTATTCAGCACGGAATAAGAACTATCGGCAATAACGGGTACATCATATAATTGTTGGAAATAAGGTTCTATTTTCATATTCATGTTATCCGATATTTTGAAACCATACGATAACATCACGTGATGCGCCCTAGTGAATCCCAAGTCTTTATTCACGGAACGATCACCCGTACCTTGTGTTTTCACGAAATAAACGTCCATTTTTTCCATCCGGCTATGTACCCCGTAAGCGAGGGCAAAAGAACTCTTTGGTGAAAATTGCCATTTAATCCCGGCCCGGGGTTCCAGTGCCCAGCTATTATTCAGTGTCAGGACCTGTGCGTTAACTCCCACGTTTAAAGTGACCTGTTCGCTTATGCCAATAGATGAACTCGTGTAACCGGATATTAAATTTGTGTTTCCCTTGCCTTGGGATATTAATTCCATGGGATGCATTTGATGGGGGGCCAGATTCATGTCCATATCGTAATACATCTTCGTGTAGGTTATCCCTGTTTTATTCGTGAACTTGGCACTGAATTTCCGGGTAATAGCAGTGGTGAATATCAAGTTTGTGTTACTCCGGTTTAAATCAAGAAAAGGTGCCGAATTCAAATTCCAGTCATAACTTGTCATCGTCCCCTCGTGTTTGAAGTAGGTAACCGCTAACGTCGTTTTCAGTTGTGTCTCGTTGTTAAAGAAATAGCGGTGACTGATACCACCGGCTCCCATGTATTGTTTGGTACTGGATTTCATCATATCACCAATCGATTCCCACTTGTCCGTGTTTTCCTCAAAGTCTCCTTTTGACTTGTCTATCAAGGCTGTTCCCCAAATCGAGAAGACACCCGCTTTACGTGTCGGCAGACTCAATTTGAAATTCAAATCCTGATAATCCAAAGTCCCGTCAATATCAACAGCCCCGATGTCTCCCAGCAATCCCGTGGTGGAATAACGATAATTGAAAATGTAAGAAGAATTGTGTTTCCGAGTCAAAGGCCCCTCCGAGGCAAAATCAATCCCTAATAAGCCGATCTGAAACGTGTTCTCGATCTTTTGGTTATTCCCGTTACGTAACTTCATGTCAAAGACTCCCGACACGGCATTATCATACTCCGCGGGAAAAGCTCCGGTAAAGAAATCCGAATTACCCAGCACGAGACTACTTAACCCGGATAAGATTCCCCCACCAAGAATAGATAGATCCGCGAAGTGATTGGGATTCGGAATTTCCACGTTTTCCAGTTTCCATTGCAATAAATGCGGGGCATTCCCGTGAATGGATATTCCATTCGTTGACATACTGGGAGAAATCCCGGCAAAGGAACTTACCAAGCGGGCCGGATCATCCATTCCCCCGGCATATCGACTTGCCTCTTCCACGCTGAGCATCCGGGCTCCCGTGGTGACCATCTTGTTTAATGGTTGCTCTTTATTCAATTGAGGTCGGACCATCACTTCATCCAGTTCTTTGATGCTTTCTTTCAATGGAATGGTCAAATAGACTTCTTTCGAGGAAGTTACCAGTATCTCCCGGAAAATAGTTGGTTCGTATCCCACGAAAGAAACCTGTATATCGTGTCGCCCGATCGGGACATTCTTGATGACAAAACGGCCTAGGGAATCCGTTACTCCACCGATCTCCGTTTTTCCCATGAGATACACGGAAACGTAAGCCACCGGATAACCCGATGCCGCATCAATCACCCGTCCCCGTACACTCTGAGTTAAAACTCTACCCTCTTTCTGTCCCCATACATTCACGGATAACATGAAAAGGAAAAAATATATGCCGATGACTCTTTTCTTGCTTTTAATCTTGCTCATGATTTTGAAAATCACGTCAAAAATTCCGTTTTTCCATCCTTTACGGTTCAGTTCTCCCCCTAAAACTTCTTCAAAGGCATCTAAAACCTTCTCGCAGTCTGCCACACTTACACTTGTCATTCGTGATACTTCTGTTATTATTTCCGTCTTATTCATATCCAATACTTTTTGATTACGAGACAAAAATAGGCTCCATGTGGAAGTGATTTAAAGAAAAGAGACAAAACACCCGATTTTGTATACGAAACAAAAGCATACGGAGAATTTTACTACTTTTGTACCATAATGATCGGTTTAAGTTATAATGAAATGAAAAAGAGAATAATATTTCTAGGGTGCATCATGGGAATAATCACTTTATTGTCAAGCTGTTCTTCATCCCAAAACCTTAGTATGTTACAGTTTAACATCTGGCAGGAAGGCTCTATGATTCCGGGCGGTTTTGACGCTATTGCTGATGAAATAGCCCGTTTGGAACCCGATTTTATCATGCTGAGTGAAGTCCGGAATTACCGGGATACCCGCTTTTGTGACCGTATCGTGAATGCCTTGAAAAAAAGGGGTAAAACGTATTATTCTTTTTATAGTTATGATTCAGGATTGCTTAGTAAACATCCTATAACAGACAGTAGTACGATATTCCCGATTCAAGATGATCACGGAACTATTTATAAAATGAAAACTACCGTGGGAAAACAAGTTTGTGCTGTTTATACCGCTCATTTAGACTATCTGAATGACACGTATTATGAAGTACGGGGTTATGACGGTAACAATTGGCACAAAATGGATGCACCTTTGACTGATGTTCCGACTATTTTGGAGCGTAACAACCTTTCATTACGCGATGATGCCATCCGTGCTTTTATCAAAGATGCTCAAAAAGAAATTGAAGAAGGAAATTGGATCTTTTTAGGGGGTGATTTTAACGAGCCTTCTCACCTCGATTGGATTGAAACGACTAAAGATAGTGCCGACCATCATGGAGTTGTGGTTCCTTGGCCGGTAACCACCCTACTCCATGAAGCTGGCTTTAAAGATTCTTATCGTGAAAAATATCCCAATCCCGTTACACATCCCGGCTATACTTACCCGTCGGATAATCTCGCTTTGCCTCCAAGTAAGATCACTTGGACTCCCGATGCGGATGAGCGCGATCGTATTGATTACATCTTCTATTATCCTCGTAAAGGACTACATCTAAAAGATGCAGCGATTCTTGGCCCCAAGACCAGTATTCGCAAGAGTCAACGTGTAACCGAATCCGGGAAGGATGTTTTCATCGAACCCCTAGGTGTATGGCCAACAGATCACAAAGCCGTGTGGGTTAATTTCCGGATGAAATAGTGGTTATTTAAAAATACGCACTCTTTCCTCTATCGGGTTAAACTCTTTAGCCCCGGGTTCTTGTAAAGGCGCACCGAAAGGCATCTGGGCGATTAATTCCCAAGTTTCCGGTAGTTGCCATTCCTTAGCTACCGCTTCATCAATCAATGGATTATAATGCTGTAATGAAGCTCCGAACCCGGCATCTTCCAACATGGTCCACACCGCCAGTTGGTGCATTGCCGAAGTGTGCTGTGACCATACCGGGAATCTATCCTGATAAGTCGGAAATGATTTTTGCAGGCCTTCCACGATCATCCGCTCTTCAAAGAAAAGCACCGTACCGTAACCGGATGCAAAGGATTTATCAATTTTGTTTTCAGTCGATTTGAAAGCCTCTGCGGAAACTATTTCCCGCAACGTATCTTTTACGATATTCCACAGTTTCGTATGTTGATCACCTAATAAAAGCACCACTCTCGTTGATTGAGAATTAAATGCTGACGGTATATTTTTAACGGCAAATTTTACGATTTCCTCTATCTCTTCGTTAGAAACAAGTGATTTATTCGAGAGAGCATAATAACTTCTCCTATGTGCCAAAGCTTCTTTAAATTTTCTTTCCATATCTCAATAATTTATTTTCTACAATATACGCATTTTTTCTGGAAAAGTTAGATTATTTAGAATAAATCAAATTAAAAAACATCACAATAATACTTTATTCTCTCCGTACAACCTATTTATCCACATAGCGAAAAGTTTATCTGTAACAGAATAGACTTTATTTACTTCTGTAATAATGTCTTTTTCCAATAGCTTTTTTGTTGCAGTTTGAACGGAACTAGCCGAGGCTAAACTATGTCGCTTAATAAAACTAGCTGAAAGGATTTGTGTGGCCTCACCTTCTTTGGCTATCGCATACAACAATTCTTTTTGTTTCTCTGGAATATTAGACAAAATTTCGCGAAATATCGTGTCATTATAATCGATCATCGAATGGATTGCATTGCGAATAATATCCAGTGTACACTCGCCCCCCATGAGGGTATCCGCAAACGACTCATTGAATGTCTTTTGAATATAGAATGTATGTCCTCTAAATAAGTCATAGACTTTCCCTGCATTTTCTGTACTGACTCGGCGATCCCGACGTTCAAAATGTTCCGAGATAAATGCCACGTAAATATCTTTATCAATAGCATCCAACTCCATAACATCCGAGCTACGATAAAACGGACGAGCCGAAGAGAGAAACATGGCCTGCATCATACTACGTTCACTGCCGGCAAAAATGAAATGACTATTCTCGATTTTTTGGATATGAGTTCTTAGCAATGCCTCAATGTTCTTTTCGGGATATTTGCCAATCTGTTGAAATTCGTCAATGGCAACAATACAGGGTTTATCTGCAGACATGAGATATTTGAATATCTCCTCTAGGGTATATTCCGGGCGTTCAATGTCACCTAATTCAAGGTTAAATGTAGGTAAATTAGTCAGAGGATCAAAACCGAACTTTCCACTGATAGACTTTAGTGTTTGCATGAAAAGTCTAACCATCTTCTTGCTATTAGGTGCTAAAGTTTCAAATATTTCCTTCCCAAGAATATAAGTAAATTCCCTTAAACTCGATGTATGGAGAATATCAATAAAGAAAGTGTAATAGTGTCCTTTAATTTCCGGTTTTTCATAACAGAATCGAATTAACCCAGTCTTCCCCATACGACGAGGTGAAATGATTACCATGTTATTACCATTCGTCAAGGATTTGATAAGTCGAGCCGATTCCTGTACCCGATCGCAAAAATACTCTGGGGCAATCTTACCTGTAACAATAAAAGGATTAATCTCTTTTGCCATATACATTTTTATTTCAGGTAAAATTAATTATTTGTTTTCAATTATGCAAATTGAATAATGAGAATAACGAAATAGCTACCCCCTCCAACTCCCTTGCACAGGGGGAGTTGGAGGGGGTAGTATAAAATATTATAAAAGACTAAACGCACAAGTCACCCCGGCCATCACGATAGCCACCATGCTCATCAATTTAATCAGAATATTCAAACTCGGTCCGGAAGTATCCTTAAACGGATCACCCACGGTGTCGCCGATAACCGTTGCTTTATGATTATCAGAACCTTTACCACCAAGGTTACCTTCTTCAATATACTTTTTAGCATTATCCCAAGCTCCACCTGAATTTGCCATGAAAATAGCCAGCACGAACCCGGTACCCAATCCTCCGGCCAACAACCCGATCACACCCGAAACGCCAAAGATCAATCCCATGACAACCGGAATAATGATCGCCATCAAAGACGGAAAAACCATTTCATGTTGAGCCCCTTTCGTGGAAATCTCTACACATTTAGCGTAATCCGGTTCTCCTTCGCCAGTCATAATTCCTTTGATTTCCCGGAATTGCCGACGGACTTCATTCACCATTTTCTGGGCAGCACGTCCTACCGCATTCATGGTTAAACCACAGAACACGAAAGCCATCATCGAACCGATGAAGATTCCAGACAACACCTTCGGATTCATCAAAGTAACATCATAGTAATTCATGAAATCCGTCAACGTGGCATCAGCCGTCCGTACCACGTTATCTCCAATTTTCAACACTTCCTCGCCCATCCGTAACAAACCGATCTTAATTTCCTCTATATAAGAGGCAATCAATGCCAACCCGGTCAATGCAGCTGATCCGATAGCAAATCCTTTACCCGTGGCAGCCGTCGTGTTACCCAGTGCATCCAGCGCATCCGTACGATGACGAACTTCCTCTCCCAACTGACTCATTTCAGCGTTACCCCCAGCATTATCGGCAATCGGTCCGTAAGCATCCGTGGCCAAGGTTATACCTAACGTGGAAAGCATTCCCACTGCAGCGATACCCACACCATACAATCCCATGGACATATTGGCAAAACTAAATTCTGCCGCAAACAGGAATGAGAGTATAATACCTGCAACAATCGTAAGTACCGGGATGGCCGTTGAAATCATTCCGGTTCCAATTCCCTTGATAATCACGGTTGCGGGACCCGTTTCCGAGCTTTTAGCAATATCTTGTGTCGGTTTATAAGCATGAGAAGTGTAATATTCTGTCGCTTTTCCGATAATAATACCCGTTACCAACCCCACGATCACTGATCCGCATATCCAGTAACTCAAACCGAGCAAATGAATCACCAAGAAACTGGCTCCCACGATTAACAAGGAACTCACGTTAATTCCCCGATCAAGGGCCCGCAATAATTGTTGTTGAGAGGCTCCTTCTTTCGTCTTTACCAGAAATATACCGAGCAATGATAAGATCACCCCGAATGCAGCAATCAACATCGGAGCCAATATCGCGTTAAATTGTGCATCCGGCTCCATACGGAATGCCGCAGCTCCTAGCGCTGCCGTCGCCAGTATCGAACCACAATAAGACTCGTAAAGATCGGCCCCCATTCCAGCCACGTCCCCCACATTATCCCCCACGTTATCTGCGATAGTTGCCGGATTACGGGGGTCATCTTCTGGAATTCCGGCTTCCACTTTACCTACCAAGTCTGCACCGACATCCGCAGCCTTCGTGAAAATACCTCCACCCACTCTGGCGAAAAGTGCCTGCGTGGATGCTCCCATTCCGAAAGTCAGCATCGTGGTCGTAATCACGATCGCCTTTTCCGTCTCTGTTGCCTCTTCCACGAAATAATCTAACAATAACCACCATAAAGAAATATCCAGTAGAGCCAAACCGACAACAACCAGTCCCATAACCGCTCCCGAACGGAAAGCAACTTTTAGCCCGTCATTCAAACTCCTACGTGCAGCATTGGCCGTTCTTGCAGATGCGTAGGTAGCTGTTTTCATCCCGATGTACCCGGCCAATCCGGAAAAAAATCCTCCTGTCAAGAATGCAAACCATACCCACGGATTCTGTAAACCGGGACCGTAAGCCATCCATGCAAAAAGCGCACATAAAACAAGAAAAACAAGGGCTACTACCCGATATTGCTGACGCAAATAAGCCATAGCTCCTTTGCGTACATGCCCGGCAATACGTTTCATCGTGTCGGTTCCTTCCGACTCTTTCATCATCCCTTTAAAAAAGATCCTTGCGAAAAGGAGAGCGATAATAGCACATACAGGTACTATCCAAAATAGATCGTTTAACATGGTATTATATATTTGTAGTTAGTAAAAGTCATACAAAAAAATACTCGTCAAGATTTAAACGAACCCTGATGAGTAAAAGTACAAATAAAAATGAAAAAATATTCCCGATCTTTTATTTTTTTACAACTAAAATAGATTATTTCTTTTCGAGGAACGGCTATTCATACTTAGCATAAAGCTCGAATTGCCCCGATTCGGTAATAAGCACTTCATAGAGCTCCCCTATTTGCAGCGCTTTTTCACTTGTCACGAACACTTCCTGATCCACTTCCGGGGAATCATATTGTGTACGCCCGACAAAATAATCCCCTTCTACCCGATCTATCAAAACCAAAAAACGTTTTCCCACGCATGATTCGTTGATAGCGGCAATAACCCCTTCTTGTAACGCCATCAACTTTTCAGCCCGTTTATTTTTCGTCTCTTCGGGTACATCATCCTGATAATGCTTGTCACAATACGTGTCATCCTCGTGAGAATATGGGAACACCCCTAAACGTTCAAATTTCATCGTTTTGACAAAATCTTCCAGTTCCCGGTAATCCTCTTCTGTCTCTCCGGGATGTCCGACCATGAGTGTCGTGCGCAAGGCAATCCCCGGCACTTCTTCCCGAATTTTATTGATGAGATCTACGGTCTGTTGTTTCGTCACCCCCCTTCGCATCATTTTTAGCATGTGATCACTACAATGTTGCAAAGCAATATCCAAATACTTACATACGTTTTTCCGTTCCCGCATCACGGTAAGAAGTTCCATGGGGAACCCGGCCGGATAAGCATAATGCAATTTGATCCACTCGATGCCCGGTATATCTGCAATCCGGTCCACCAATTCAGCCAATCTGTTTTTTCCGTATTTATCAATCCCGTAATAAGTAATATCCTGTGCTAGCACCAACAACTCCTTCACCCCCTGTTTGGCCAGCCGTTCGGCTTCATCCACGATTTCCTCGAATGGACGTGATTTATATTCTCCCGTCATAATCGGGATGGCACAATAAGAACATCCCCGATTACATCCCTCGGATATTTTCAAATAAGCATAATGTTTCGGTGTCGTCAAATGACGTTCATTCCGCAGTTTCTCGTCATAGCTTTTACCCAACTCCGCAAGAATCCCTTTCCAATCGAATTTTCCGAAATAAGCATCCACTTCCGGGATTTCCTTCTTTAAATCCTGATCATAGCGTTGAGATAAACATCCCATGACATATATCTTTTCAACTTCTCCCTCCTGTTTCCGCTCCACTTGCTCCAAAATCGTGTTTATAGATTCTTCCTTCGCATCCCCGATAAACCCGCAAGTATTGATGACAACAATTTTCGCATTCGAGTTTTCAACATCTACTTCAACACCATACCCCGCCTTCTCCAGTTGTTTCATCAATAACTCCGTATCCACTAAATTCTTGGAGCATCCCAAGCTGATAATATTTACTTTCTTCATGCCATATTCTAATTTGCCCGCAAAGGTAATAAAATCTTCAGCGACTTTCCGTATCTTTGCTGCGGAATTCAAGCAAATGCTCTATCATGGATTATAATATACAACAATGGTTACCGACCACCAAGAAAGAAGTCGAACAGCGGGGATGGAAAAGTATTGATGTCATTCTTTTCACGGGGGATGCCTACGTGGACCATCCATCCTTTGGCGGGGCCGTTATCGGGCGACTTTTCGAATCTCTCGGACTAAACGTGGCTATTGTCCCCCAGCCCAACTGGCAGGATGACCTACGGGATTTCAAGAAATTGGGTAAACCGAACCTGTTTTTCGGGATCAGTCCCGGCTGCATGGATTCTATGGTAAACCACTACACGGCAGCTAAAAGACGCCGTTCGGACGATGCCTACACCCCCGGTAACCGGAGTGGCGCACGTCCCGATATGCCAACCATTGTTTACACCAAGATATTAAAGGAACTTTTTCCCGACACTCCCGTCATCATCGGAGGGATAGAAGCCTCTTTAAGACGTTTCACCCACTACGATTATTGGAAAGATTCACTTAAACCGTCCATTCTTCATGAAAGCCAAGCGGATATGCTGGTATACGGTATGGGAGAGAAACCTCTCACCGAAATCTGCCGAATGCTGCAAAGAGGTATTCCTTTTCAAAGCTTAACCAATATCCCGCAAACCTCCGTGATCAGACATAAAGACGAGAAATACGCCACCAATAAGAAATGGCAAACCATCACGCTCGCCTCTCACGAAGAGTGTTTATCAGACAAGCGAAAATATGCCACGAATTTCCGGTATATCGAGGAAGAATCCAACAGTATTCATGCCGCTAAACTAGTGCAACCTATCGGGGATGAATTAATAATCGTGAATCCGCCCTACCCACCCATGTCCACGACGGAAATAGATGCCATTTATGATCTGCCGTTTACCCGTTTGCCTCATCCTAAATACCGGGGTAAAGAGATTCCGGCTTACAACATGATCCGTCATTCCATTACCATGCATCGCGGTTGTTTCGGGGGGTGTGCTTTTTGTACGATTTCCGCCCATCAGGGAAAATTTATCTCTTCCCGTTCCGAGGCATCCATTTTGCGAGAGGTGCAGCATGTTTGTGATATGCCCGACTTCAAGGGAACGATTACCGATTTGGGGGGACCTTCCGCTAACATGTACATGATCAAGGGAAAAGATCATCGTATTTGTGAACAATGCAAACGTCCGTCCTGCCTACACCCGACCGTGTGTAAAAACTTAAACACCGACCATTCGCACCTTTTGAACCTTTACAATCAAGTGCGTAGAGACACTCGGGTGAAACACTGTTTCGTGGGTTCCGGTATCCGGTACGACCTCTCCATGCATCGCACGGGCAACAAAGAGATCGACGCCATAAACCGGGAATACTTGGAAACCGTCATCAAGCACCACGTGTCCGGCCGCTTTAAAGTCGCCCCGGAACACAGTTCTGACAAGGTGTTGCACCTGATGCGCAAACCCTCGTTCAAGCTTTTCCGGGAACTGACAGCTCGCTTTAATGCCATCAACAACAAAGAGCATTTAAAACAACAGATTATCCCTTACTTCATCTCGTCTCATCCGGGATGTAGCCTAGAGGACATGGCCGACTTAGCCATCAATACCAAAGAACTGGATTTCAAGCTGGAACAAGTACAGGATTTTACTCCCACCCCCATGACATTAGCCACGGATATGTACTATTCCGGTTTTCATCCCTACTCCCTGCGCAAAATTCAATCGGCCAAAACAGAAACCGAAAAAAAACGCCAGAACATATTTTTCTTCTGGTACAAACGGGAATTCAAAAGTGAAATTATCGGCATCCTCACGAAACTGAAAAGAACGGATCTCGTAAAACGGTTATATTCAAATAAAAATAAATAAATATTCATTTTTTCATGATTAATCATTAACTTTGAATCACGTAATTAAAAGGAATATGCGCTATTATACTTGGATAATGTTATTTTTTCTATTCACCTCGTGTACTCACCACCAAGCCGTGAAGAGTAATCAGCGAGGTATGGACTACATTACCCGAGAGCAACCCCGGAAAGCCTTGGAAGAGTTCAACCATGCGATCTCGTTGGACCCGGATTTCTTTTCCGCCTATTATAACCGGGCTATTATCCGGGCGAACCTCAAGCAAAATGAAGAGGCCCTTAAAGACATTAATTACGTGATTGCCAATATCCCCGATCATGCTCTAGCTTATTATAACCGGGGAATCATATACGAGAATCTCGGTCAGCCAACCCAAGCTATTCAGGACTATAGTCACGCTATCAACTTACAGCCGGATTTATTGGAGGCATACCACTACCGCGGCATCGTTCGTTATGGAATGAAAGACTTGGACGGAGCCCTCGCTGATTACAACAAGGCAATTTCCCTTGGCTTAAAATCAAGTGCCGTATACTTCAACCGAGGGGTCATCTTTCACCAGAAAGGCCAACTTAGTGATGCCATTGAAAGCTACTCCCGTTCCATTGAAATTGATCCTTCCAATGCTAGAGCCTACTATAACCGGGCTATTTCCAAGCTGATTGTCGATAATTACAAAGAAGCCCTTCAAGATTTGGAAATCTCAAAACGCCTTGGTTACTCGAAAGCGGCAGAAATTATCTCGCAATATTATTAATTTTCAGTCGCCAAGATCTTGTATTACCTTCTTCAACCGCTCTTGCGTAGTATAAGGATAAGTTTTGTATGTGCAATCTTCATGTAATAATTTCTGGAACCACGGCTTTTGAATTTCCTCGTGTACATCTATCCATATATCACTATAATCTTCTTCCGACATATTAAGATTTTCTACAAACGTTTTATCGTTTTTCGCTACATTAAGAAAATTATATAATGACTGTATAATATGAAACTGTACATATCCTCTTCGTTTCCCAAGCGTGTATTTTAGATATAACCGAATGACTTCTCCTCCATTTTCGTGAACATAGCGAGTATTTTCAAGTAAAAACACCACGTAAGCTTGTACGGCACGTAATAATGGCCCATCCCACTTTTCTTCTCGCATATCCTTTAAAACGTTC
>OJSP01001124.1_pt1 | contig 30287 bp, 27 predicted proteins | sample 1599561 | NCBI WGS metagenome assembly OJSP01 (sample SAMN04168659, study PRJEB22393) | human gut metagenome | biome: human gut microbiome; feature: stool | host: Homo sapiens | collected 2014-05-12
TGTTTTGCCCTGCAGTCTGAGCGCGTTTAGACGCGTCAGGCACCAGACGATAAAACGTTTCGCCCGGCCTGGTCATGCTGAGTTCATTACGCGCACGCTCTTCGAGCGCCTCCTGGCCGCCATTGAGATCGTCAATTTCGGCAAAAAGCTGATCGTTTCGCGCTTTAAGTTTCGCGTTTGTAGCTTGCTGTGCCGCCACATCATTATTGACGCGAGTATAGTCATGTATACCGTTCTTACCGAACCACAGCGAATACTGTAGCCAGACCAGAATAGCCAGCAACAGCAGCGTTAGTTTACCCATCCTGCCCCCTGAAAAACGGCATCTTCATCCCATGCATCCGAAGACGACTCTACATCCTCTGTTGGGGATACCGCGACAACGCGGGCAAATGTACCACATTTGTCCATTGTTACGTATACCCAGGGCGTGCAGAAAATAATCTCATTATTAGTTACGGATTGAATTATGAACAGAATAGACGGGAAAGAACAATTAACCCAATAGCCACATAAACAGTGCACCAAACATAATGCCAACCGTCGCCAGAGTGAAAACAATACTGTAGCGTAGCTTTCCGTCCATCAATGAATGCAGTGCAATCCCCACCACTACAGCGACGGGCATCAGCGCCAGAAAGAAAGGCCAGGTGTAGATAAAAAAGAGCAGCGTGTTAGAGCCATAAATCAACATCGGAATTGCCAACGCGCACAGCCACGATAAAAAACCAACCACAGCGCCTGGCAGCGACCATGTGGTGTCTTCAACCTCAGTAAGGCTGTCGTTATTTGTTAATGTAATGTTGTGGCTGTTACGCATATCTGATCCTGTTACTTTGACGAACCGGGCATGAAACCCGGTGGTGTCTCAGGATCTGATAATATCGTTCTGTCTCAACAGATCTAATAATTGCTGTACCAAATTTGTTACTAATTGTTCACCATTGAGATGAATTTCTGCCGATTCAGGCGCTTCGTAAACGGAATCTATTCCCGTAAAGTTGCGCAGTTCACCGGCACGCGCTTTCTTATATAAACCTTTTGGATCGCGGGCTTCGCAAATCGCCAGCGGCGTATCGACAAACACTTCGATAAAGCGCCCTTCTCCTACGCGTTCGCGAACCATCTGGCGTTCGGCGCGGTGTGGCGAGATAAATGCGGTCAGCACCACCAGTCCGGCTTCAACCATCAAATTCGCCACTTCACCGACGCGACGGATATTCTCTTTACGGTCGGCATCGCTAAAACCGAGATCGCTGCATAATCCGTGGCGAACGTTGTCGCCATCCAGCAGATACGTACTGACGCCAAGTTTATGTAACGCCTCCTCCAGCGCCCCCGCGACGGTTGATTTACCGGAACCAGAGAGGCCGGTAAACCACAGCACAACACCACGATGACCGTGGTGCTGTTCGCGTTGTTGCAGAGTTACTGGGTGGCTATGCCAGACGACGTTTTCGTCATGCAGAGCCATTATTTATCTCCCAGTAAATCGCGCGCACCCCAATGCGGGAAATGGCGGCGAACCAGGGCATTCAATTCCAGTTCGAATGCACTGAATTCAGATGGCGCAGCAGTTGCCTGGCTAACTGGTTCGTGCACCATACCGGCACCTACGGTCACATTACTCAGGCGATCGATAAAAATCAGCCCACCGGTAACCGGGTTTTGCTGATAACGATCTAACACCAGTGGCTCGTCAAAGGTGAGATCTACCAGGCCGATGCCGTTCAGCGGCAGGTTTTCAACTTCGCGTTGGGTAAGGTTATTGATATCAACCTGATAACGAATGCCATCAACACGAGCACGCGTCTTCTTACCGGCAATTTTGATGTCGTAACTCTGGCCCGGGGAAAGCGGCTGTTCCGCCATCCATACCACATCCACCGACGCGCTCTGCACAGCCGGTAACACTTCGTCTGCCGCCAGCAGCAGATCGCCACGGCTGATGTCGATCTCATCCGTCAGCACCAGGGTGATCGCTTCTCCGGCAAAGGCTTCTTCGCGATCGCCATCAAAGGTCACGATCCGCGCGACGTTTGATTCCACACCAGAGGGCAGCACTTTGACACGTTGCCCGACTTCCACACGACCGGATGCCAGCGTTCCGGCGTAGCCACGAAAATCGAGATTCGGACGGTTAACGTACTGCACCGGGAAGCGCATTGGCTGAGCATCCACCACTCGCTGGATCTCCACGGTTTCCAGCACTTCGAGCAGTGTCGGACCGCTGTACCACGGCATACTTTCACTTTGCGAAGCCACGTTGTCGCCTTCCAGTGCGGAGAGCGGCACAAAGCGGATATCCAGATTACCCGGCAGCTGCCCGGCAAAGGTCAGATAATCTTCACGAATACGGGTGAACGTCTCTTCACTGTAATCCACCAGATCCATTTTGTTGATCGCCACGACCAGATGTTTGATCCCCAACAGTGTGGAGATAAAACTGTGACGACGGGTTTGATCGAGCACGCCTTTACGGGCATCGATCAGTAAGATCGCCAGTTCACATGTCGATGCGCCAGTCGCCATATTGCGGGTGTACTGCTCGTGCCCTGGGGTGTCGGCGATAATAAATTTACGCTTCTCGGTAGAGAAATAGCGGTAAGCCACGTCAATGGTGATGCCCTGTTCGCGCTCAGCTTGCAGGCCGTCCACCAGCAGTGCCAGATCCAGCTTTTCGCCCTGGGTGCCGTGACGCTTACTGTCGTTATGCAGCGATGAGAGCTGATCTTCGTAGATTTGGCGGGTATCGTGTAGCAGGCGACCAATCAGGGTACTTTTGCCGTCATCGACGCTACCACAGGTCAGAAAACGCAGCAGGCTTTTATGTTGTTGCGCAATCATCCAGGCTTCGACGCCGCCTTCATTGGCGATTTGTTGTGCAAGTGCGGTGTTCATCTTAAAAATACCCCTGACGTTTTTTCAGCTCCATAGACCCCGCCTGGTCGCGGTCAATTACGCGGCCCTGACGTTCACTGGTGGTGGAAACCAGCATCTCTTCGATGATCTCCGGCAGTGTTTGTGCGTTTGACTCCACCGCGCCGGTCAGCGGCCAGCAGCCCAGCGTACGGAAACGCACCATCCGTTTTTTAATCACTTCGCCCGGTTGCAGGTCGATACGGTTGTCATCAATCATCATCAACATACCGTCGCGTTCCAGAACCGGACGTTCCGCAGCGAGATACAGTGGAACAATGTCAATATTTTCCAGCCAGATGTATTGCCAGATATCCTGCTCGGTCCAGTTAGAGAGCGGGAAGACGCGGATGCTTTCGCCTTTGTTAATTTGCCCGTTGTAGTTGTGCCACAGCTCCGGGCGCTGATTTTTCGGATCCCAGCGATGGAAGCGGTCACGGAAAGAGTAGATTCGCTCTTTAGCGCGGGATTTCTCTTCGTCGCGGCGCGCACCACCGAAGGCGGCATCAAAACCGTATTTGTTCAGCGCCTGTTTCAGGCCTTCAGTTTTCATAATATCGGTATGTTTCGCGCTGCCATGAACGAATGGATTAATCCCCATCGCTACGCCTTCCGGGTTTTTATGCACCAGCAGCTCGCAGCCGTAGGCTTTAGCCGTACGATCGCGGAACTCATACATCTCGCGGAATTTCCAGCCGGTATCGACATGCAGCAACGGGAAAGGCAGCGTACCTGGATAAAACGCCTTGCGCGCCAGATGCAGCATGACGCTGGAATCTTTACCGATAGAGTAGAGCATCACCGGATTTGAGAATTCTGCCGCCACCTCGCGAATAATGTGGATGCTTTCCGCCTCCAGTTGCCGCAGGTGGGTAAGTCGTTTTTGATCCATAACCGTTCCTTTGCAATACCGCTATTTTCTTGCCATCAGATGTTTCGACTATAGGGAGCGTAAGAGAACGAATGAAATTACCAATTAGAATGAGTAGTTCCTTAACGGAATAACGATTTGGCAAAGCTAATATCAAAAAGTGCTTAAGGCACCGGATTTCGGGCGTTTAGGAAGATTTGAAATTGTTTTAGCGCAGCGGCAGTTTCATACTATGGCGGTAAAAAAATTTGCATGGTATTTAAGGACTCACTATGTTTTCCGCATTGCGCCACCGTACCGCTGCCCTGGCGCTCGGCGTATGCTTTATTCTCCCCGTACACGCCTCGTCACCTAAACCTGGCGATTTTGCTAATACCCAGGCACGACATATTGCTACTTTCTTTCCGGGACGCATGACCGGAACTCCTGCAGAAATGTTATCTGCCGATTATATTCGCCAACAGTTTCAGCAAATGGGTTATCGCAGTGATATTCGGACATTTAATAGTCGGTATATTTATACCGCCCGCGATAATCGCAAGAGCTGGCATAACGTGACGGGAAGTACGGTGATTGCCGCTCATGAAGGCAAAACGCCGCAGCAGATCATCATTATGGCGCATCTGGATACTTACGCCCCGCTGAGCGATGCTGACGCCGATGCCAATCTCGGCGGGCTGACGTTACAAGGAATGGATGATAACGCCGCAGGTTTAGGTGTCATGCTGGAACTGGCCGAGCGCCTGAAAAATACGCCTACCGAGTATGGTATTCGATTTGTGGCGACCAGCGGCGAAGAGGAAGGAAAATTAGGCGCTGAGAATTTACTCAAGCGGATGAGTGACACCGAAAAGAAAAATACGCTGCTGGTGATTAATCTCGATAACTTAATTGTTGGCGATAAATTGTATTTCAACAGCGGTGTAAAAACCCCTGAAGCAGTAAGGAAATTAACGCGCGACCGGGCGCTGGCAATTGCCCGCAGCCATGGAATTGCCGCCACCACAAATCCAGGTTTGAATAAAAACTATCCGAAAGGCACCGGGTGTTGTAATGACGCAGAAATATTCGACAAAGCCGGTATTGCTGTACTTTCGGTGGAAGCGACTAACTGGAATCTTGGCAATAAGGATGGTTATCAGCAACGAGCAAAAACAGCCGCATTCCCTGCGGGAAATAGCTGGCATGACGTAAGACTGGATAATCAACAGCATATTGATAAGGCACTTCCTGGAAGAATAGAACGTCGCTGCCGTGATGTTATGCGGATAATGCTACCGTTGGTGAAGGAGCTGGCGAAGGCATCTTAATGGGTTTGAAATGATTACTCCCTTGCCTGCAGGAAATCAATGCCACCAGAAACAGAGTATAAAAAAGGGGTGCAGGAGGCCAAACCATCACAATTCAGTACGCGGGGTTTTACCCCGCGTGGTGGCTACTTCTTCGATTCGTAAGCGAGAACTGCCTTAAACTCCATACCACGTTCTCTGATACTCAACTCACACAACGAGTCGCCTACCATCAACGTGAATCCCAGTACTGTACAACACAGTACGATGATTGCCACAAGGGCATATTTTGTCAGCATGTCTTGCCTCCCTGCAAAGAAGAGACTAACATCCGAATTGCTACGTTCGAACGCGAGCCTCAGGTTGATAGAAATATCGCCTGGGGCTTTTGTCCATCTGGAACCTTGCGAATGCTTAACGCCAGACAGCCTCAAGCACCCAATGCCATTCTATACCTGTTAATTTTCCCTGCGATGTTCACCTTTAAATGCCGGAATGCTGCTCGCAAAAAATAAAAACGCCTCCATCATTTCTGACAGAGGCGTTTAATTTATCCGGCAATATTTACCCTTCGTGTAATCCACATTCCCTTTTTAAGCCAAAGAAACGCGTTTCTTCTTCCGCCATGCCGGGTTCCCATTTACGGGTTGTATGGGTATCGCCCACCGATAAATATCCTTCATCCCATAATGGGTGATATTTCAGGCCATGTTTTTGCAGGTACTGATAAATAGTTCGGTTATCCCAGTCGATAATCGGCAGCACTTTAAATACGCCACGCTGAATTGCCAGCACCGGTAAATTGGCGCGGCTGCCGGATTGTTCACGGCGCAGGCCAGCAAACCAGGTTTGCGCATTCAGTTCTTTCAGCGCCCGGTTCATCGGTTCGACTTTGTTGATGTCATTGTACTTTTCAATGCCTTCAACGCCCTGCTCCCACAGTTTGCCGTAGCGTGCTTCCTGCCAGGCGGCGCTTTCGGTAGCACGATACACTTTCAGGTTGAGCTTGAGTTTGTCCGTTAACTCGTCAATAAAGCGGTAGGTTTCCGGGAACAGATAGCCGGTATCGGTGAGGATCACTGGAATATCCGGGCGAATCTGATTCACCAGATGCAGGCTCACCGCCGCCTGAATGCCAAAGCTGGAAGAAAGTACATATTCACCGGGCAGATTATCCAGCGCCCAGGCTACGCGGCCTTCAGCGTCCAGTTTTTCCAGTTGGGCGTTAGTTTCCGCCAGCGCCAGAATCCGGTCTACCTTTGGCAGTTCGTTCAGGGCGTTTAGATCGAGTTTGGACATAAGTTCCTCACTGTTTGCCTTGCCTGATGCAACGCTCACACGTCTTATCAGGCCTACAAGACCGGGCTGATGGTTAATCCCACAAATCGCGCGCCGGATCGAGCACCGGGCGAATGATGCCCGCACGCACCGTAAAGTCGCCGAAGCCTTCACCCGCTTCGCGCTCTTTCGCCCAGCGCCCTATCAGTTCATCAAGCGACGCCAGGATTTCCGGCTCGGTGATGTTTTCTTTATACATCCGTGGGATACGTGTCCCAATGCGGTTGCCGCCAAGATGCAGGTTGTAGCGACCCGGCGCTTTCCCCACCAGACCCACTTCCGCCAGCATCGCGCGACCACAACCGTTCGGGCAGCCTGTTACACGCATCACGATATGCTCATCGCTGACACCATGTTTCGCCATTAAATTATCGATGTTGTCGATAAAAGACGGCAGGAAACGCTCCGCTTCCGCCATCGCCAGCGGGCAAGTCGGGAATGACACGCAGGCCATTGAGTTTTCACGCTGCGGCGTGACGGCATTCATTAACCCGCTTTCTTTGGCGATCTTCTCGATCTTCGCTTTCTCGCTTTCCGGCACGCCGGCGATGATCAGATTCTGGTTCGCCGTAATGCGGAAATCACCTTTGTGGATCTTCGCGATCTCCAGCAAGCCGGTTTTCAGCGGGCGCCCCGGATAATCAAGAATTCGACCATTTTCGATAAACAGCGTCAGGTGCCAGTTATCATCAATGCCCTTAACCCAGCCAATACGATCGCCGCGTCCGGTAAACTCATACGGGCGAATCGGCTCGAATTTGATCCCCGCGCGACGTTCAACTTCCGCTTTAAACGTCTCAACCCCTACGCGCTCCAGCGTGTATTTGGTTTTGGCATTTTTACGATCGGTTCGGTTACCCCAGTCACGCTGAGTTGTCACGACGGCTTCCGCCACCGCCAGCGTATGCTCCAGCGGCAGATAGCCAAACTCACTCGCCGTGCGGGCGTAGGTTTTCTTGTTGCCGTGTTCGATGGAAAGCCCACCGCCCACCAGCAGGTTAAAGCCCACCAGCTTGCCGTTTTCGGCGATCGCCACGAAGTTCATGTCGTTGGCGTGCAGATCGATATCGTTCTGCGGCGGGATCACTACCGTGGTTTTGAACTTACGCGGCAGGTAGGTCTGACCAAGGATCGGCTCTTCATCAGTAGTGGCGACTTTTTCCTGATCGAGCCAGATCTCCGCATACGCGCGGGTACGAGGCAGCAGATGTTCAGAAATTTTCTTCGCCCATTCATATGCTTCCGCATGCAGCTGCGACTCGTAAGGGTTCGAGGTGCAGAGTACGTTACGGTTCATGTCGTTGGCGGTCGCCAGCGCATCAAGACCGACCGAGTGCAGCATCTGGTGCACCGGTTTGACGTTCTTTTTCAGAATGCCGTGGAACTGAAACGTCTGGCGGTTGGTCAGGCGAATGCTGCCATAGATGGTGTTTTCACCGGCAAATTTGTCGATCGCCTGCCACTGTTTAGTGGTAATCACCCCACCCGGCAGACGACAGCGAAGCAGCATCGCGTGGCGCGGCTCCAGCTTCTGTTCAGCACGTTCGGCGCGAATGTCGCGGTCATCCTGCTGATACATGCCGTGGAAGCGGATCAGCAGGAAGTTATCGCCCTTAAAGCCGCCGGTCAGACCGTCGTTTAAATCTTCCGCAATGGTGCCGCGCAGGTAGTTGCTTTCAAGCTTCATGCGCTCGGCGTCTGTCAGTTTTCCTTCGACCACTAAAGGCCCTGGATGTTTTTCGCTCATTAGTAGACATCTCGCTGATAACGGCGCTCTACGCGCAGCTCACTTAAAAATTCATCCGCCGCTTCGGTGTCCATGCCACCAAATTCGGCAATCACTTCCAGAAGTGCCTGCTCAACGTCTTTCGCCATGCGATTAGCGTCGCCGCAGACATAAATGTGGGCACCGTCATTGATCCAGCGCCACAGCTCTGCGCCCTGTTCGCGCAGTTTGTCTTGTACGTAAATTTTTTCTTTTTGATCGCGCGACCAGGCGAGATCGATGCGCGTCAGCACGCCTTCTTTGACGTAACGCTGCCATTCCACCTGGTAGAGGAAATCTTCCGTAAAGTGTGGGTTGCCAAAGAATAGCCAGTTTTTACCCGGCGCTTCGTCGGCGGCACGCTGCTGCATAAAGGCACGGAACGGCGCGATGCCGGTGCCAGGGCCAATCATGATCACCGGGGTTTCCGGATTGGTTGGCAGGCGGAAGTTGTCGTTATGTTCGATAAATACGCGGACTTCACCCTCTTCTTCCACACGATCCGCGAGGAAGCTGGAGGCACCACCGGCACGGGCGCGGCCTTCCACGTCGTAACGCACCACACCAACGGTAACGTGCACTTCGTTCTCGACTTCCGCCTGCGAGGAGGCGATGGAATACAGGCGCGGGGTCAGTGGGCGCAGCAGATTAATCAGCGCTTCGGCATCCAGTTGCGCCGGAGAGAAACGCACCATGTCGACAATCGGCGTCGTCGCGGCGTAATGCTGTAACTTCGCTTTATCGCCCACCAGCGGCAGCAGCGTTTCGCTGCGGGTAAGCGTGGCATAGTTCTCAACAATGTTGGCGGTGTTGACGGTCAGTTCGAAGTGCCACTGTAGCGCTTCGTTCAGAGGCAACGTTTTGCCCTCGACGGTGACAGGTTCATCGCCTTTCAGCCACAGCAGTTCGACAAGTTCTTTCACCAGTGCCGGATCGTTTTGATACCAGACGCCCAGCGCGTCACCCGGCTGGTAACGCAGGTCAGAGTCACCTAAGTCAATTTCAATGTGACGAACGTCTTTTTCAGAGTTACGCCCGGTAATTTTCTGGTTAACAGAGAGGCTCGCCACCAGCGGCGCGTCTTTGCTATACGGGCTGGTGTGGATTTCATTTACCGTGCCAGTAGCGACGGATTGCGAAGGTGCCGCGACAGGCGCACGCGATTTAAGCGCATCAACCACGCGGGCGCGCCACTCGCTGGCAGCAGCCTGGTATTCAACGTCGGCATCGACACGGTCGAGCAGGCGTTCACCGCCCAGTTCCGCCAGCTTACTGTCAAAATCTTTCCCGGACTGGCAGAAAAATTCATAAGAGCTATCGCCGAGGCTAAACACGGCAAACGCGGTGTTTTCCAGCTTTGGCGCTTTTTTGGAGAACAGGAACTTATGCAGCGCGACGGCTTCTTCCGGCGGTTCCCCTTCCCCTTGCGTTGACGTCACCACGATAAGCAGTTTTTCGCTGGCGATTTGTTTGAATTTATAGTCGCCCGCGTTCACCAGCTTAACGTTCAGTTTTGCCGCTAATAAATCATCGCGTAATGCTTCAGCAACCCGACGCGCATTGCCAGTTTGCGAGGCGGAGATAATAGTTATACCCGGCATTTCTGCGGCGGGCGCTGGCGTCGCTGCAAGCGCAGCAGGCTGCTGGTTGAGCACGCCCCAGAAATAGCCAGAAACCCAGGCAAGCTGGGTAGGAGTTAAATCGGTCGTGGCCGCCTGAAGGCGTGCCAGTTGCTCCGGGTTCAACGGAAGCAACGCGGAAGGTGGGACCTGTGTCGTCATGCGTCGTTATGTTCCAGTAAGCAAAGCTGTTTCTGCGCCCTGTCAGCGCCCATAAAACAGAAGAGAAGGTAAGGTTAACGGGGTGAACGGTGTGGATTAAAGACGGGATAGCGATAACTAATAACCAAATCGACTAACCTGTTTTAGCAATAGTCTTTAACAACAAAATAGATTAACCAACCCAATGAAAAACAAATGAATATTGCCCATCAATAAGATAAATCAGCGATTTTGCGCAACAAAGTCGTTTTAGATAATGCGAAAAAACAGCCTTTCCGGTACTCTACGGCGGTTTTATCGTCATGTAGAGAAATTATGATGTCCACCACGTTATTTAAAGATTTCACCTTCGAAGCCGCTCACCGCTTGCCGCACGTCCCACAAGGGCATAAATGTGGTCGCCTGCACGGGCATTCCTTTATGGTGCGACTGGAAATTACCGGGGAAGTCGATCCGCATACGGGCTGGATTATCGATTTCGCTGAACTGAAAGCGGCGTTTAAACCAACTTATGAGCGCCTCGATCACCATTATCTCAATGATATTCCAGGTCTGGAAAACCCAACCAGCGAAGTTTTAGCAAAATGGATTTGGGATCAGGTTAAACCCGTTGTGCCGCTGTTAAGTGCGGTGATGGTAAAAGAAACCTGCACCGCAGGTTGTATCTATCGCGGCGAATGATAAGAGTGTGTCGGCGGTCAATTTCCCTTAAGTAACGCTATGTTAGGGTGTTGTGTTCTGGATATCTGGGGCATGACATGGAAGACGACTGCGACATTATTATTATCGGTGCCGGAATTGCTGGCACCGCTTGCGCGTTACGCTGCGCGCGAGCGGGTTTATCCGTTTTGTTACTGGAACGAGCGGAGATTCCCGGCAGCAAAAATCTTTCCGGCGGGCGTTTATATACCCATGCGCTCGCGGAACTCCTCCCGCAATTTCACCTGACCGCGCCCCTTGAACGACGCATCACTCACGAAAGTCTTTCTCTGTTAACGCCAGATGGCGCAACGACGTTTTCCAGCTTACAGCCCGGCGGTGAATCCTGGAGTGTATTACGTGCACGATTCGATCCGTGGCTGGTTGCCGAAGCCGAAAAAGAAGGTGTCGAATGCATCCCCGGTGCGACGGTAGATGCACTGTATGAAGAAAACGGCAGGGTGTGTGGTGTCATTTGTGGTGACGATATTCTTCACGCCCGTTATGTGGTGCTGGCAGAAGGTGCCAACAGCGTCCTGGCGGAACGCCACGGGTTAGTGACTCGTCCTGCTGGCGAAGCGATGGCATTGGGAATCAAAGAAGTGCTGACGCTGGAACCATCCGCTATTGAAGAACGTTTTCATCTGGAGAATAACGAAGGCGCAGCGTTGTTGTTCAGCGGCGGGATCTGTGATGACTTACCCGGCGGCGCATTTCTTTATACTAATCAACAAACGCTCTCGTTAGGGATTGTTTGCCCGCTCTCCTCCCTTACGCAAAGTAGTGTTCCGGCAAGCGAGCTGCTGACTCGCTTTAAAACGCATCCGGCAGTGCGCCCGCTTATCAAAAACACGGAATTACTGGAGTATGGTGCGCATCTGGTGCCAGAAGGTGGCCTGCGCAGTATGCCGGTGCAATACGCCGGTAACGGCTGGCTGCTGGTGGGCGATGCGTTGCGCAGTTGCGTCAATACCGGAATTTCCGTGCGCGGCATGGATATGGCGCTAACTGGCGCGCAGGCGGCGGCACAAACGCTGATAAGCGCCTGCCAACACCGCGAGCCGCAAAATCTGTTTCCGCTTTATCATCACAACGTAGAGCGCAGCCTGCTGTGGGATGTTCTACAGCGTTATCAGCATGTTCCGGCGCTTTTGCAACGTCCTGGCTGGTATCGGGTGTGGCCTGGGTTAATGCAGGATATTTCCCGTGATTTATGGGATCAGGGGAATACACCTGTTCCACCGCTGCGCCAGTTGCTCTGGCGTCATTTACGTCGTCACGGCCTGTGGCATCTGACGGGCGATGTTATCAGGAGTCTGCGATGTCTGTAGCCCGTAATCTCTGGCGCGCTGCTGATGCGCCGCACATTGTTCCGACTGACTCCGTTGAGCGCCAGACGGCACAACGGTTGATTAACGCCTGTCCAGCAGGTCTTTTTTCGCTCACACCTGAAGGTGGCTTACGTGTTGATTATCACGGCTGCCTGGAGTGTGGCACCTGCCGTTTGCTGTGCGACGAATCAACACTACAACAGTGGCGCTATCCGCCTTCCGGATTCGGCATCACCTACCGCTTTGGATAAATAATAAGGATAATTTATGCCCCTCTTACACCTGCTCCGCCAGAATCCGGTGATTGCTGCCGTTAAAGATAATGCCAGCCTGCAACTGGCAATCGACTCTGAATGCCAGTTTATTTCCGTGTTGTACGGCAATATCTGCACCATTAGTAATATCGTTAAAAAGATTAAGAACGCCGGGATATATGCTTTTATTCATGTTGATTTGCTGGAAGGCGCGTCAAATAAAGAAGTGGTGATTCAGTTTTTGAAACTGGTAACCGAGGCGGACGGAATTATCAGTACCAAAGCCTCAATGCTGAAAGCAGCAAGAGCGGAAGGTTTTTTCTGTATTCATCGACTGTTTATTGTTGATTCGATTTCGTTTCACAACATTGATAAGCAAGTTGCGCAATCGAATCCGGATTGTATTGAGATCCTGCCAGGCTGCATGCCTAAAGTGCTGGGCTGGGTGACGGAGAAAATCCGCCAACCGCTGATTGCTGGCGGGCTGGTGTGCGATGAAGAAGATGCGCGTAATGCGATTAACGCGGGTGTTGTGGCGCTTTCCACCACGAATACTGGGGTCTGGACGTTAGCGAAAAAATTGCTTTGACGGGATAATCGTAACAAGTTGAATTTGGTGTGATTTGTAGGCTGCACGCCACATCCGACATTCAGCGCCTGATGCGACGCTTGACGCGTCTTATCAGGCCTACAAGTCCCCAGCCCAGAACCATCGGCAGGATCATCCGGCAGCACGTTATTGGCAATCTGCGTGAATGTTTGTCACCAGTGCCTCCAGCACCACTTTCCAGTCATCAACTACGCCAACATCTGCCTGTGAAAATACCGCTGCACTGGCGTCATGATTAATCGCCACCACAAACTTGCTATTGCGTACGCCCGCCATTAACGCTGCTGCGCCGGAAGCGCCAACAACAATACACACCTCAGGTGCCAGCAGATGTCCGGAAATACCAATCACTTTTTCGGCATCAACGCCACCGTTCATCACTCGTGCCCGACTGTAGCCCACTTCGGCTCCCATCTTTTCTGCCAGCATAGCGATTTCCTGGTTATCTGCCTCTCCGCCCTGCCCCACCACCAGCACCCGTCTGGCTTCAGCTAATGGGTCGCGGATAACATTTTTCAGATTTTCTATGCTAACCAGCCAGTCGGGAAGCACACCTGGGACAATGTTCAGTTGCTGCATCCCAGAGGGCAACGTGGCGTTTTTATCTGCTCCCGCCTGACGTGCCAGCGAAAGGCATAGCGGGCGTTTGTCTGTTTGCAGCGTCGCCGTCAACGCATTTCCCCAGTGGGATTTGCGCACGCTTACGGTTGGAATATCTAACGAAGTCACCTGGCAGATGCTTGCACCATGTAAACGCCAGGCCAGCCGGGTCGACAGTTCATCGCCAAACGCGCCCGGAGGAAAAAGGACAACGTCCGCAGGCGTTCGTTGCCACTGTTCCACCAGCGCATCCAGCACCTGTTCCGCAACCATCGGCTGTGGTTCTATTTGCCAATGTGCCAGGGTACAACCGCTGAAATCCTGCGCCGCCAGCCAGCTCGCTATTGCGGCATGGTCCTGATTTATTGTCACAATTACGATATTCATGGCTGCATCCTTTGGCGTAAATAGTCCTGCCATAGCTTTTGCGCTTTTTCTGCTACCGTTTGCCCACCAATCAGCGTCGCTCCGCGTCGTTGCTCTGCTCTTGCCAGTTGCAGACACTGCATCGCTGGCAATTCGACAGCAACAGTTTTACGGATAATTGCTGCTTTCCCCGCAGCCATTCGCTGGCGCATTCCCGGAACTGGCAAGGCCACTTCACCGCACTGACGCACGGCAATCACCGCAGGCAAGCGAACCCGGCAACAGCGCACCCCATGTTCAGTACGCTGTTCGAGGGTGATAAACGGTGCGTCGAGAGTAAAGCGCTCCACCTGGGTGAAGCAGGGCCAGACCAGCATTTCCGCCAGCAAAAATGGCGTTTGCCCATTCTGCCCTTCGCTGCTTTGGCAGCCGGTAATTATCAGATCCAGCGGATTCTGACGCTGCCATTCGGCAATATGGCGAGCGACAAATTCCGGCGCAAAGCGCAGATCTGCCGCCGTCTCCAGCAATACAGCTTCCTCAAACCCAAGAGCCATGAGATAGCGCAGCCAGTGCAACGCCCGTTCATCCCCCATGCTCAACGCGGTTAAAGACATCGGCGTACCGTTTTTTCTCTGCGCCAACAGCAGCGCAGCTGCGGCCTGTTCATCAGCACCGAGTAAACTTCGCAGAAGCGAAACATCCGGTCCGCTATTACCCTGAGCCGCCGCCTGCCACTCTTTTTCCGCCAGCATTCCGGCATCCGGTTCGGCTTTAAACGCTAACAGAATGTTCATTCGCACCTCCTACATTTCCCGCCGCCACCAGCGGGAGTGCTTTGGTTTCTGGTGCCCATAGCCAGGTCACAACAAAACCAACCAACAACACTGCCGCCAGGAGTAATAAGGTGGCTTGCATTCCCCACTGCGCCAGCACCCACGGCAGCAGGCCAGTACTTACCGCCGCCCCCAACCGACTCATGGCGGTGGCAAAACCGACGCCCAGCGAGCGAATGTCAGTAGGAAAACTTTCCGCAGGCAAAATGCCCACCAGATTACTGACTGCCGAAATGGTGGTGCTGAAGAGAACAAAAAGCAGCAGCGTTAATGAACTGCCGGAAGGCAAACAGGCCATCACTACCAGCGTTGCCGCCAGCAGCAAAAAACTTCCCAGCAAAAACTTGCGATGTGCCAGCAGGTGCGTCAGAACTAATCCCAGCAGCGCGCCCACAATTAACAACGCATTAAGCATCAGACTGGCAGTCAGCGCATCTTCCAGTCCAATAGTCTGGGCGATAGTTGGCAGCCAGGTATAAATCACAAACCATGGGATTACGAGGCAGACAAAGAAGACGCTGTTAAACGCTGTGCGCCGCCAGTAGCGCGAAGAGAACAAGGTTTTGATGTGTTTATGGGTCGCCGTTGCCACTTCATCGCCCAGTAAAACATGCGGGCCAAAATAGCGATGAACGATAGCGTGAGCTTCTGCAAAACGCCCCTGGCGCAGTAGCCAGCGTGGCGATTCCGGCGTGCCCCAACGTAGCAGCGTAATCAGCAAGGCTGGTAACGCCGCTGATGCCAGCAGCCAGCGCCAGGCCTCCGGGCTTTCGGAAATAAAGTGATGTCCGGCAATACTTGCCAGCACATAGCCTACGGTCCACACCACACTGAATGCGCCCAGCAAAATACCGCGATGGCGGCGCGGGGAAAATTCAGCCAGCAAAGTGTGACCGACTGAGTAATCGCCTCCCAGACCAATGCCGATCAAAATGCGTAATCCAATAAGATGCTCTGGCGTGGTGGCAAAAAATTGCAAGAACGAAGCGAGCGTAATCAGCATAAAACTGAAGGTGAAGATTTTTTGCCGCCCGATATGGTCGGAGATCCACCCCAAAACCAGGCTGCCAAGAAACAAACCAAGTAACGCCGAGCCGCCGATCATTCCCGCCATAAACGGCGTCAGTTGCATGGCGGGCGTAAGCTGAATAATGGCATAACCAATGACGCCGAGAACATAACCGTCGGTCAGGTGTGCGCCGAAAGTGAGCGCAGCAATTCGACAGTGAAAACGGTTAAGCGGTAAATCATCCATTCGCACCGGTGAAGTGTTCATCTTTACCCCTTCATTGTCCGGTAATAAGAACGGCTTCTCGCCTGAGAAGCCGAAAAGGCAACGCACCGTCATCGCGGAACGCTGCCTGACACATTATTTTTCAATCGGATAGATAGTACCCGTGTTCATAATGCCATTAGGATCGAACTGCTTTTTCAGCCCTTCCAGCAACGCCCACGCGCTGCCGTGTTCCAGTTTGCTCCAGTGAACGCGATGTTTACCGATACCGTGGTGATGCACCATCGAACCGCCGAGGCGAATGGTTTCTTCGCAGATGATTTTGTTGAGCGGATTGTGGTACTTGTCGATTTCCTCTTCCGGCTTACAGTCAACGACGTTGTAGTCGTAGACGAAGTACATGTTGGTGCCGTTCTGATAGCTATGAGAGGAGTGACCGCCCAGCATGGTGATGTCGTCGGCGTGCGGGAACTCGGTACGAATACGGTTAATAACGCTTTCGTAGATTTCGTGAATGCAGCTCCAGCAGCCGGACACTTCAGTGGTAAAGCCCATGTTGCCGGTTTTGAGGATCTGCACACGTTCGGCAGCCACTTTATCCGGTCCCCAGTTCAGGTTGTTAAACCAGGTTTCGATCAGCTTGCTGTCCACGCGCTGGCACTGCGGGTAGCGCGCCACGATTTCAGCAATCCCTTCACCCGTCGCCTTCGCAATGCGAGGGTTACCTTCAGCCATAAAGATCAGCACGCATTTGCCGTCGGCAAAATGGGTGAAGTGTTGGGTGCCATCTTCAGCATCATACAAACGAGCAATCGACGGACGATACCCTTCCACCATGATTTCACGCAGGATGTTGAAGCCGGTTTTCATATCTTCCAGGATATAGCCGTAGAAGAGATTGTTTTCCGGCGTAAATTTGAAGATTTTCACTGTGACTTCAGTGATATAGCACAGTGCACCTTCGTTGCCGATGATGATATGACGAATGTCCGGGCCAGCCGCGCGACGTGGCACGTTTTTAATGCGTGTGACGGTGCCATCTGCCAGCACCGCTTCCAGACCAACGACCATATCTTCGATTGCGCCGTAGAGTGTGGAGAACTGCCCGATACTGCGGGTCGCCACCAAGCCGCCCATCTGCGCCAGCGGCTTTGACTGCGGAGAATGCCCCGTGGTGTAACCTTTTTCGCGCAATGCGTTTTCCAGCACCTCCAGCGGAACGCCACATTGCGCCGTGGCCTGCATATTCTCAATATCAATATTAATGATTTGATTCATGGCGGAGCCGTCGAGCACCACCGAGTTTTCCACAACGGTTTCCAGTCCACCTTCGGTGGCGGAAGCACCGGTACGTGGCACACCGTTAATTTTGTGCGCATTCATAAAATTCAGCACACGGGATACTTGTTCTGTGGAACCGAGTTTTACGACCGCTGCCGGAATCGGCAAAGTATAAATTCCATGAATATCCGGAAATTTACGAAAACGGTCAATACTGTTTTTCTTTAATACCGTTTCATCGGTAATAACGCGATCTGCACCAACAATTTCCTTTAGCTGGTCGACAATCGCTACGCGAGATAAAGACATAATAATTCCTTCCTGATAATAAAAATGGAATAGTTATTAATAAGAGAAAACAGAAACCACCGTTATGAATTAGCGCACTAAATAACCGCCATCAACCACTAATAAATGTCCGTTGACATAATTCGATGCCGGACTTGCGAGGAATACGGCTGCCCCCATTAAATCCTGAGTATCACCCCAACGGTTTGCCGGAATATGATCAAGAACACGCTGGTTAGTTTCTGGATTACTACGGGTCGCCAGCGTAATATCGGTTGCATAATAACCAGGAGCAATACCATTCACCTGAATATTATATTGGCCTAATTCATCGCAATAGGCTTTGGTGAATCCGGCAAGAGCATGTTTAGTGGCAGAATAAGCAGGTGACCATTGACCACCTAAGTAAGAGAACAATGAACAGATATTAATGATTTTACCGCTTTTCTGCGGGATCATAATTTTTGCCGCTTCGTAGCTTAACTCGAATGCGGCGGTCAGGTTCACGTCAATCATCGGGTCCCAGTCGGCACGACCAAAGTCCAGCACCTTATTCAGCTTACAAATACCGGCATTATTGACCAGAATATCGACGGTACCGAAGCGCTCACAGCAGGCAGCGATAATCTTCTGCGGCGCGCCTTCTGCGGTGATATCCACCTGCATAAAATCAACTTCAACGCCCTGTTTTTCAATCATTTCCTTTGTTTCGCCGTTATCTTTGACGAAACTAGGAATAAAGACATTTGCGCCAGCTTTGGCCAACGCCATGGCAAATGCCTGGCCTAAACCGCTATTCCCGCCGGTAACAATTGCTGTTTTACCTTTCAGGGAGAAAAAATCCATTGAGAACGCATTGAGAGATTCGATTGACATAGTTAGCTCCAATTTCCGTAAGGCAAAAAAAAAGAAAGGTAACTTCCCCCGCGAGAGGGAAGTTACCTTTCTCATTATCTCTGGTAACTGGAGATAATTTTTAGCATAAGGACATAACTGCTAATGTGATCGTAATCACAGTGTGATGTTCGTATTGTCAAATAATTTAAAAAAGCAGAAGCGTGATTACTCTCACACAACACCTCTGCTTTCCATGTTATTTCTTATTGCAATTACTAGAGACCTGAGAAAAGTAATCCACCTGAAAGGGCGGCTTACTTTTCTCTTTTTTTTGTCTATTACAAATGGGAATACGATATGCAACACAACTCATATCGCCGTTGGATAACCCTCGCGATAATTAGTTTTAGCGGCGGCGTTAGTTTCGACCTGGCTTATTTACGTTATATTTATCAAATTCCCATGGCAAAATTTATGGGATTCAGCAATACCGAGATAGGTTTAATAATGAGTACCTTTGGTATTGCGGCCATTATTTTCTATGCCCCTAGCGGCGTTATTGCCGATAAATTTTCACATCGCAAAATGATTACTTCCGCGATGATCATTACCGGATTACTGGGTCTGTTAATGGCAACATATCCACCGCTGTGGGTAATGCTCTGTATTCAGGTCGCCTTTGCGATAACGACGATTTTAATGCTGTGGTCGGTGTCGATTAAAGCCGCATCGTTGCTGGGCGATCATAGCGAGCAAGGGAAAATTATGGGCTGGATGGAAGGGCTGCGCGGCGTCGGTGTAATGTCGCTGGCGGTGTTTACCATGTGGGTCTTTTCTCGCTTTGCACCGGATGACAGCGCCAGCCTGAAAACGGTCATTATTATCTATAGTGTGGTTTACATTCTGCTGGGCATTTTGTGTTGGTTTTTTGTTAGCGATAACAACAACCTACGCAGTGCCAATAACGAAGAAAAACAGTCATTCCAGCTTAGCGACATCCTGGCCGTTTTGCGCATCAGCACTACCTGGTATTGCAGCATGGTGATTTTTGGTGTCTTCACCATCTACGCCATTCTGAGTTACTCCACCAACTATCTGACCGAAATGTACGGCATGTCGCTGGTGGCGGCGAGCTACATGGGGATTGTGATCAACAAAATCTTCCGCGCGCTGTGCGGCCCACTTGGCGGCATTATCACCACCTACAGTAAAGTGAAATCCCCTACCCGCGTGGTCCAAATCCTTTCCATCATCGGTTTGCTGGCGTTGACAGCCCTGCTCGTCACGAACTCTAACCCGCAATCGGTCGCGATGGGGATTGGCTTGATTTTATTACTGGGATTCACCTGTTACGCCTCACGCGGGCTGTACTGGGCCTGCCCTGGCGAAGCGAGAACACCGTCTTACATTATGGGCACCACGGTAGGTATTTGTTCGGTGATTGGATTCCTGCCGGATGTCTTCGTTTACCCGATTATCGGCTACTGGCAAGACACCCTGCCCGCTGCAGAAGCCTATCGCAACATGTGGCTAATGGGCATGGCGGCGCTTGGCATGGTGATCATCTTTACCTTTTTGCTGTTCCAAAAAATTCGTACTGCTGATAGCGCCCCCGCAATGGCTAGCAGCAAGTAAGCCAGGAAAATTACAGGAGAAAAATCATGTCGAAAAAATACATCATAGGGATTGATGGCGGAAGTCAGAGCACAAAAGTGGTGATGTACGATCTGGAAGGTAATGTGGTTTGCGAAGGCAAAGGCTTATTGCAGCCGATGCACACGCCAGATGCCGATACCGCAGAACATCCTGACGATGATTTATGGGCATCACTATGTTTTGCCAGTCACGATTTGATGAGCCAGTTTGCCGGGAATAAAGAAGATATTGTCGGCATTGGCCTGGGCTCAATCCGTTGCTGCCGTGCGCTATTGAAAGCCGATGGTACGCCAGCCGCGCCGTTGATTAGCTGGCAGGATGCACGCGTTACACGCCCTTACGAACACACTAATCCTGACGTGGCCTATGTCACCTCTTTTTCGGGTTATCTGACACATCGCTTAACCGGCGAGTTTAAAGACAATATCGCCAACTATTTTGGTCAGTGGCCGGTGGATTATAAGAGCTGGGCATGGAGCGAAGATGCTACGGTAATGGAAAAGTTTAATATCCCCCGCCAGATGCTTTTTGACGTGCAAATGCCGGGCACCATTCTTGGGCATATCACACCACAAGCTGCGCTGGCGACACATTTCCCGGCTGGGCTGCCGGTTGTTTGTACCACCAGTGATAAACCGGTAGAAGCTCTGGGAGCCGGGTTACTGGATGATGAAACGGCGGTAATTTCTCTTGGCACCTATATCGCGTTGATGATGAACGGCAAAGCACTGCCGAAAGATCCGGTGGCGTACTGGCCGATTATGTCTTCTATTCCGCAAACATTGCTGTATGAAGGTTACGGTATTCGCAAAGGCATGTGGACGGTGAGCTGGCTGCGCGACATGTTAGGCGAGTCGTTAATTCAGGATGCCAAAGCACAGGATCTTTCACCGGAAGATTTGCTCAACAAAAAAGCGTCTTGCGTGCCGCCTGGCTGTAATGGTCTGATGACGGTGCTGGACTGGCTGACCAATCCGTGGGAACCGTACAAACGCGGGATTATGATCGGTTTTGATTCCAGCATGGATTACGCATGGATATATCGTTCGATACTGGAAAGCGTGGCGCTGACGCTGAAGAATAATTACGACAATATGTGTCATGAAATGAATCACTTTGCAAAGCATGTGATCATTACTGGCGGCGGTTCGAACAGCGATCTGTTTATGCAGATTTTTGCCGACGTGTTCAACCTTCCGGCACGCCGAAACGCCATTAACGGTTGTGCAAGTCTGGGGGCTGCGATCAATACGGCGGTAGGTCTGGGGCTATACCCGGATTACACAACGGCTGTCGATAAAATGGTTCGCGTGAAAGATATCTTCATACCGATTGAGAGCAATGCCAAACGCTACGACGCGATGAATAAAGGCATTTTCAAAGACCTAACCAAACATACTGATGTGATCCTGAAAAAATCGTATGAAGTGATGCATGGGGAATTGGGGAATGCGGATTCGATCCAGAGCTGGTCGAATGCGTAAGTGAGATAAACAGTGCCGGGTAGATGATTAATCCCGGCATATTCACGTTTCCACTACAAAATACCGGGTAACCACTGCTGAATATTGTTCTCTCCTGAGCAGCGTTTATGCTTTAATTGCTAAACCGATTTAATTAGTTTAGCAATTAGTATATTGGAGCCTTTATGAGCACAAGAGTATGGGTACTCGGTGATGCGGTTGTTGATTTATTACCCGAAAGCCAGGGGAGACTACTACAGTGTCCTGGTGGGGCGCCTGCTAATGTTGCAGTCGGTATCGCAAGGCTGGGGGGGAAAAGTGCCTTTATTGGCAAAGTTGGCGATGATCCTTTCGGTCGCTTTATGTATCAAACACTGAGTACAGAAAATGTTGATACACGTTATATGTCTCTTGATCCTCAACATCGCACCTCAATTGTGGCTGTAGGACTTGATGAGCAAGGAGAAAGAAACTTTACCTTTATGGTACGCCCAAGTGCCGATCTTTTTTTACAACCTGATGACCTTCCTGCATTTGGGCCGGGTGAATGGCTCCATCTTTGTTCCATTGCGCTCAGTGCAGAACCTTCCCGAAGTACCGCATTTCTGGCTATGGAGAAAATACGTCAGGCTGGCGGAAACATCAGTTTTGATCCCAATATCCGCAGCGATCTCTGGCAGAGTGAAGCGCTGTTAAGGAAATACCTTGATCGTGCGCTTTCGCTGGCGAATATCGCTAAATTGTCCGAAGAAGAGTTGTTATTCATCAGTGACGAAAGCCAGGTTCAGCAAGGCGCATATTCATTAGTACAACGTTATCCGTTGACTTTATTGCTTATTACACAAGGAAAAAATGGCGTACTTGTGTATTTTCAGGGGCAGTTTATCCACTATCCCGCCAAACCTGTTTCTGTCGTCGATACGACCGGGGCAGGAGATGCTTTTGTCGCTGGATTACTTGCCGGTCTGGCTGATTCTGGAATACCAACAAATACCAGACAGCTTGAACGAATCATTGCACAAGCTCAGATTTGTGGTGCTCTGGCGACCACGGCTAAAGGCGCGATGACCGCCTTACCCCGACAACACGATCTCCCTTCACAATAGTGATCCTGCTGTTGTATCTGTAACCCGATTTGTCGTGCCTGTCACATTTACTAAATCGGTTTAGCGAAAATAATTGCTCTGGCTAAAAAGTCAGCTTTATTATCAACACCTAAACCGGTTTAGCATTTTAGCAATTTTTATAATTCTCTGATGGGACGCGACAAATTATGTATAAAAAAACAACTTTGGCAGTGTTAATTGCTTTGCTGACCGGTGCTACAACGGTACATGCGCAAACGGATATTAGCAGTATCGAATCTCGACTGGCGGCGTTGGAACAACGTTTAAAAAATGCGGAATCCCGCGCCCAGGCGGCAGAAGCAAGGGCCAAAACAGCTGAATTACAGGTTCAGAAACTGGCTGAAACACAACAACAAAATCAGCTAACAACTCAAGAAGTAGCACAGAGAACAGTTCAGCTCGAACAGAAATCCGCAGAAAACAGTGGTTTTGAGTTTCATGGCTATGCCCGTTCCGGGTTACTGATGAATGATGCCGCTTCCAGTAGCAAAAGTGGGCCGTATCTGACTCCCGCAGGTGAAACTGGTGGAGCTGTTGGCCGTCTGGGAAATGAAGCCGATACCTATGTCGAGTTAAATGTAGAACATAAACAAACACTGGATAACGGTGCGACCACACGCTTTAAAGCAATGTTGGCTGACGGACAAAGAGATTACAACGACTGGACTGGCGGCTCCAGTAACCTGAATATCCGACAGGCTTTTGCCGAACTGGGCGCATTACCAAGTTTTACCGGAGCATTCAAAGACAGTACTGTCTGGGCTGGTAAACGCTTTGATCGCGACAATTTTGATATTCACTGGTTAGACTCCGATGTCGTATTTTTAGCGGGAACGGGCGGCGGTATCTATGACGTAAAATGGAACGAGACATTCCGCAGTAACTTTTCTCTCTACGGACGTAATTTCGGCGATCTTGATGATATCGACAATAACGTTCAGAACTACATCCTCACCATGAATCATTATGCAGGCCCCTTCCAGTTGATGGTTAGCGGATTACGGGCAAAAGATAATGATGATCGAAAAGATGCCAATGGTGATCTCATTCAAACTGATGCTGCAAATACTGGCGTACATGCGTTAGTTGGTCTGCACAATGACACTTTCTATGGCCTGCGTGAAGGGACGGCAAAAACAGCACTGCTATATGGCCATGGCCTGGGTGCGGAAGTCAAAGGGATTGGCTCCGATGGCGCTCTGCTGTCTGAGGCGAATACCTGGCGCTTCGCATCTTACGGCACAACACCTCTGGGAAGCGGTTGGTATGTTGCGCCAGCAATTCTCGCACAAAGCAGTAAAGATCGTTACGTCAAAGGCGATAGCTACGAATGGGTGACCTTCAATACACGTCTGATCAAAGAGGTAACACAGAATTTTGCTCTGGCCTTTGAGGGTAGCTATCAATATATGGATCTGAAGCCAAAGGGGTATCAAAACCACAACGCCGTAAACGGCAGCTTCTATAAACTCACCTTTGCTCCAACTCTAAAAGCTAACGATATCAATAATTTCTTTAGCCGTCCGGAGCTTCGCCTGTTTGCCACCTGGATGGACTGGAGCAGCAAACTTGATGATTTTGCCAGCAATGATGCTTTCGGCAGCAGTGGTTTCAATACTGGCGGAGAGTGGAATTTTGGTGTCCAAATGGAAACCTGGTTTTAATACCAGACAGCCTCACGGATGTGAGGCTTTTACTGAAATAACAATGAATTAGAGGGTTATATGGATTTCGATAAAATCGCCCAATCGTTGCTTCCTTTATTAGGTGGTAAGGAGAACATCGCCAGTGCAGCACATTGCGCCACTCGCCTACGGCTGGTACTGGTTGACGACACACTTGCCGATCAACATGCCATTGGCCAGATTGATGGAGTGAAAGGTTGTTTTCGTAATTCAGGGCAAATGCAAATCATCTTTGGCACCGGCGTGGTTAATAAAGTCTATGCTGCCTTTATTCAGGTTGCAGGTATTAGCGAATCCAGTAAAGCAGATACCGCTCGACTCGCCGCTCAAAAACTCAATCCTTTTCAGCGAATAGCACGGCTACTTTCTAATATTTTTGTCCCCATCATTCCAGCCATTGTTGCTTCTGGTTTATTAATGGGGCTTCTGGGAATGGTGAAAACATATGGCTGGGTGAATGCCGATAATGCGATTTATATCCTGCTGGATATGTGCAGTTCAGCCGCATTTATTATTCTCCCCATCCTTATTGGCTTTACTGCTGCTCGTGAATTTGGTGGAAATCCTTATCTTGGCGCGACATTAGGAGGGATTCTGACTCACCCGGCACTCACAAATGCCTGGGGCGTTGCTGCGGGATTTCAGACAATGAACTTCTTCGGTTTTGAAATCGCCATGATTGGCTATCAGGGAACGGTTTTCCCCGTGCTTCTGGCAGTATGGTTTATGAGCATAGTGGAAAAACAGTTACGCAGGTTTATCCCTGATGCTCTGGATCTCATTCTGACGCCATTTCTGACTGTCGTCATTTCTGGCTTTATCGCTCTTTTGATTATTGGTCCGGCAGGACGAGCGTTAGGTGACGGTATCTCTTTCGTTCTCAGCACGCTGATTGCACACGCAGGCTGGTTAGCAGGGTTGTTATTCGGCGGGCTATATTCAGCGATTGTTATTACGGGTATTCATCATAGCTTCCACGCAATTGAAGCAGGACTTTTAGGTAACCCTGCAATCGGTGTTAATTTCCTGCTGCCTATTTGGGCAATGGCAAACGTTGCGCAAGGCGGTGCATGTCTGGCGGTATGGTTTAAAACCAAAGATACAAAAATTAAAGCAATCACCCTACCCTCGGCCTTTTCCGCAATGTTAGGGATTACTGAAGCCGCTATTTTTGGTATCAACCTTCGTTTTGTTAAACCTTTTATTGCGGCCTTAATTGGTGGCGCTGCCGGCGGTGCCTGGGTTGTCTCTGTTCACGTTTATATGACTGCCGTTGGTCTGACCGCAATACCCGGCATGGCAATCGTTCAGCCAACATCGTTGGTTAATTATATTATTGGAATGGTGATTGCTTTCGCTGTCGCTTTTAGCCTCTCTTTATTACTCAAATACAAAACGGACGAGGAGTAATGTCGATGCCTTCACAAATGCCCGCGATTTTACAGGCAGTGATGAAAGGTCAGTCCAAAGCACTGGCAGATGCCCACTATCCTTGTTGGCATCTCGCTCCAGTCACCGGACTAATGAACGATCCAAATGGCTTTTGTTGGTCTGGAGGCCGCTATCATCTGTTTTATCAATGGAATCCACTGGCTTGTGATCATAAGTACAAATGTTGGGGGCACTGGAGTTCGACGGATTTATTGCACTGGCAGCATGAACCATTAGCGCTAATGCCCGATAAAGAGTACGACCGTAATGGTTGTTACTCAGGAAGCGCGGTTAATAATCAGGGCGTTCTCACACTTTGCTATACCGGTAATGTTAAGTTTGATGATGGCAGCAGAACAGCATGGCAATGTCTGGCCACCGAAAATAACCAGGGCGGGTTTGATAAACTAGGCCCTGTCATACCGTTACCTGATGGTTACACCGGACATGTTCGTGATCCAAAAGTCTGGAAGCACAACAGCCAATGGTACATGGTGCTTGGCGCGCAAGATAAAGAGAAACGGGGGAAAGTACTGCTGTATTCCTCTGTCGATCTCTATACCTGGTCTTTTCATGGAGAAATTGCTGGTAATGGTCTGAATGAAATAGATAACGCAGGATACATGTGGGAATGTCCTGATCTTTTCGCCCTTGATGGTGAATACATTCTCCTCTGCTGCCCCCAGGGAATGGCGCGCGAACATGAGCGCTATCTGAATACTTATCCCTGCGCCTGGCTACATGGACAGTTTGATTACGAGACAGGCAAGTTTACGCATGGCGCTTTCTCAGAGCTGGATGCGGGATTTGAATTCTATGCACCACAGACGATGGAAGCCCCGGACGGGCGACGATTGCTGGTCGGCTGGATGGGGGTTCCTGATGGCGAAGAGATGTTGCAACCAACCAGAAAGCATCATTGGCAGCATCAAATGACCTGTTTTCGCGAACTCTCATTCCAGAAGGGAAAATTGTTTCAGATGCCAATCAGGGAACTCGCGCAACTGCGTGAAGCTGAACACTTCTGGCAAGGAAAAGCGGATCATGCGCCGCATGTCGAAATTGAACGCCTGGAAATGGACATCATTCCGTCGGGTGAGCTGTATCTGAATTTTGGCAATGCGCTGGCACTGCATCTTAATGACGATGGTATTCAACTACAGAGGAGAAGCCTTGCAGGGCAAGAGAAACTAACTCGTTACTGGCGAGGAAGCGTAACGTCACTGAAGATTCTCTGTGACAGTTCCAGCGTAGAGATATTCATCAATAATGGTGAAGGTGTAATGAGTAATCGTTATTTTCCCCATCATCCAGCTTCGCTGATATTACAGGGTGAGTCTGACGTCACGTTACGCTACTGGTCGCTACGCGCCTGCATGGTAGAATGAGGGTTTTGAATTACGGATCCTCGTCGTGAGAAAAACCAAACGCGTTACTATTAAAGACATTGCTGAACTGGCGGGAGTGTCGAAAGCAACCGCCAGTCTGGTTCTCAATGGTCGTGGCAAAGAGTTACGTGTTGCGCAGGAAACGCGTGAGCGTGTGCTGAGTATTGCCCAACAGCAGCATTATCAGCCCAGCATTCATGCCCGCTCATTACGGGACAACCGCAGTCATACCATTGGTCTCGTCGTTCCTGAAATCACTAACTACGGATTTGCAGTATTTTCCCATGAACTGGAAACATTGTGTCGGGAAGCGGGCGTCCAACTCCTCATATCCTGTACTGATGAAAATCCTTCACAGGAAACAATGGTGGTGAACAATATGATTGCCCGCCAGGTTGATGGGTTAATCGTCGCATCCAGTATGCTGCATGATAATGACTATCAAAAACTTAGCGAGCAATTACCTGTTGTGTTGTTCGATCGCCACATGAACGGCAGCACATTGCCATTGGTCATTACTGACTCTGTTTCTCCCACCGCCGCTCTGGTGGCAGATATTGCACGGAGTCACCCGGATGAATTCTATTTTCTGGGGGGACAACCCCGTTTGTCACCGACTCGTGATCGACTGGAAGGATTTACACAAGGCTTGCAGCAAGCCGGAGTAACGCTACAACCTGAATGGATTATTCACGGTAATTATCATCCGAGCTCAGGCTATGAAATGTTTGCCGCGCTATGCGCTCGTTTAGGACGTCCCCCTAAAGCCTTATTCACTGCCGCTTGTGGATTACTGGAAGGCGTTCTGCGCTATATGAGCCAATATAATTTACTCGACAGTAAAATCCACCTGGCGAGTTTTGATGATCATTACTTGTATGATTCACTTTCGGTAAGAATCGACACAATACAACAGGATAATCGCCAACTTGCTTTTCACTGCTTTGAACTTATTTCGCAACTGATTGAAGGTGAAACGCCATCCCCATTACAGCGTTATCTTCCTGCCAGTCTACAAAAACGCTACCGATAATCCCGTCACTATCTTGCATCGCCCCTGTAAAACGGGGCGATTATTTTCATCCTGAACGTTAAATATCAATGATGCATAATCAAATCAGGCAATATTTAAATATTTATGCGTTTGCATCGACAAACGCCAGTTGCGCGCAATGCAGGTATCGATACATAAACGCGTAGCATCTTCCTTCTGGCTAATTGGCTGCAGTGCAATGACTCGCGGTTTATCATCGGTCAGCGTCGCAAGCAATTCATCCAGTGCTTCGATATCACGTACGCGTCCCACTGGGTGTTTGATTTCGTTGGCTCGCTCCAGTGCCTGTGACAACACTTCATAGCCACCGCGCATATTCAGCTTTGGCGACACGGTGACCCAGGTATTCGGTGTACAGCGTACTTCATGAGTACCACTGGTTTCTATCTGGCAGCTAAAACCGTTCTTTTCGAGCAGGTCAGTCAGCGGCAGCAAATCATGAATGCAAGGCTCACCACCCGTAATCACCACGTGACGCGCGGTGTATCCCTGACGGCCAATGACAGCCAGCAAATCTTCACTGCTCGCCGCCCCCCACTTATCACTCTCTTTGGTCTTCGCCAGAATGCTGAAAAGGGAGACTTCCTGATCCTCAAGCTTTTCCCAGGTGTGTTTGGTGTCGCACCAGGCACAGCCAACCGGACATCCCTGTAAACGAATAAAAATGGCGGGGACGCCGGTAAAGTAACCCTCACCTTGCAGGGTCTGGAACATCTCGTTAATCGGGTACTGCATAGCATTCTCTGTGAAGTGGATAATTGTTAATTATTGCAGATCCTGCCACAACAATCATGTCTTATTAACATTCTGTTACCGGCAGGTTTAAAGAAAAATGCGAAACATATCGTTAATAATAAAAGGGAGTGACGTATTATGTCAGAAAGAAATAAAGTAAAGGGATTTAATCATGTCAAAAACATTCACCAAAATTATATTTATCTTTTCTGTATTCATTTTTAATTATAACGAACCTCAAATTACCGATACCGCCGTCAATTTATTTATCCAGCTTTAATAGGACATTTATAATGCGCTATTTCATACTAATATTCACACTCGTGTGTTCCTTTGTTGCAGCCCAACCAACTATTGTCCCACAATTACAGCAACAAGTTACGGATCTTACGAGTAGCTTAAACTCACAAGAAAAGAAAGAACTGACGCGCAAGCTAGAATCTATTTTCAATAATACCCAAGTACAAATTGCTGTATTAATTATTCCCACAACCAAAGACGAGACAATTGAACAATATGCTGCAAGGGTTTTTGACAATTGGCGTTTAGGAGATGCCAAACGCAATGATGGGATACTGATCATTGTTGCCTGGTCGGATCGCACTGTCCGCATCCAGGTAGGTTATGGACTGGAAGAAAAGGTAACCGATGCTCTGGCTGGAGATATCATCCGTAGCAACATGATACCCGCATTTAAACAACAACAATTAGCTAAAGGATTAGAGTTAGCTATAATCGCTTTGAATAACCGACTCACTTCACAACACCAATATTCGGTTAATCCTTCAGAAAGTGAATCAGCATCTTCCAGCGATCATTACTACTTTGCTATTTTTTGGGTATTTGCAGTGATGTTCTTCCCTTTCTGGTTTTTTCATCAAGGCAGTAATTTTTGTCGCGCATGTAAAAGCAGTGTCTGTATTTCAGCAATCTATCTTTTAGATTTATTCCTGTTCTCCGATAAAACTTTTTCCATTGCTGTATTTTTCTTCTTTTTTACTTTCACCACCATTATGGTCTTTACCTGTTTATGTGTACTTCAGAAAAAAGCATCTGGTAGAAGTTATCATTCAGACAACAGCGGTTCCGGTGGCGGCTCAAGTGGCGGCGGATTTAGCGGCGGGGGCGGTTCTTCTGGCGGTGGCGGCGCGTCCGGTCGTTGGTAACTCAACCATAAAAAACGCCAGCCCGAAGGCTGGCATTTTTAAATCAGATAAAGTCAGACTTATGCCTGGCCTTTGATCTCTTTACGACCGTTGTACGGTGCTTTTTCGCCCAGAGCTTCTTCGATACGAATCAGCTGGTTGTATTTAGCAACACGGTCAGAACGGCTCATAGAACCCGTTTTGATCTGGCCTGCAGCAGTACCAACAGCCAGGTCAGCGATGGTAGCGTCTTCAGTTTCGCCAGAACGGTGAGAGATAACTGCAGTGTAGCCAGCGTCTTTCG
>OJSP01001168.1_pt1 | contig 29563 bp, 19 predicted proteins | sample 1599561 | NCBI WGS metagenome assembly OJSP01 (sample SAMN04168659, study PRJEB22393) | human gut metagenome | biome: human gut microbiome; feature: stool | host: Homo sapiens | collected 2014-05-12
GGGGGCGTGGGGGAGGGGAGAGGGAAACTTTCTCCAGAAAGTTTCCCTCTCCCCTCCCCCACATTTATTGCTCTAGAATCCCTTTTCCTTCATCCACATGATGAGGTCGGCGACGCGGTTGGAGTAGCCCCATTCGTTGTCGTACCACGAGACAATCTTGGCGAGCTTTCCGTCCTGCACGGTGGTGTACTCGGCTTCGACGATGGAAGAGTGCGGGTTGCCCTTGAAATCCATCGAGACGAGCTGGGCGTCGCTGTAGGCGAGGATACCCTTCAGTTCGCCCTCGGCAGCTTCCTTGAGTGCGGCGCGCATCGTGTCGGTGTCGGTGTCCTTGTTCAGGATGGCGGTGAAGTCCACCACGGAGACGGTCGGGGTGGGCACGCGCAGGGACCAGCCGGTGAACTTCCCCTTGAGCGAGGGAATAACCTTGGCCACGGCCTGCGCCGCACCGGTGGAGGTGGGGATGATGTTGCAGGCGGCGGCACGCGCCCGGCGCAGGTCCTTGTGAGGCAGATCGAGGATGCGCTGGTCGTTGGTGTAGGCGTGCACGGTGGTCATCGCACCGGAAACGATCCCGAAGAGGCGTTCCACGACGAGGGCTACCGGAGCGAGGCAGTTCGTGGTGCACGAGGCGTTGGAAACGACATGGTGCTTGGCCGGATCGTAGTCGTTGTGGTTTACGCCCATGACGATGGTGAGATCCTCTTCCTTCGCCGGGGCGGTGATGATGACTTTCTTGGCGCCGTTCTCGATGTGGACATGGGCTTGTTTGGCGGAGCGGAAAATACCCGTGGATTCGACCACCACGTCGACGCCATAGGCTCCCCAGGTAAGGAGCTTTGGATCGCGTTCCGCGAAGCAATGGATCTTCCAGTCGCCTACGGTGGCATTGTCGCCTTCCACCACGGCGTCAAGATTGGCACGGCCGTAGTTCGTATCGTATTCGAGCAGATGGAAGTTGGTTTCCGCATCGAAGAGGTCGTTAATGGCGACGACTTCCACTTTATCCTGATATTTGGCGTGCAGAGCGCGGAAGACCTGCCTGCCGATACGGCCGAAACCGTTGATGCCGACTCTTACTTTTTGCATGTGGAATCCTTTAGTCTTCAAAGACCTGATAGTTGTAGGACGTCAGCAACTCGTAGTTGAGGCGGGTCGCTTCGTGCATACGGGCGTTTTCAATGGCTATGGCGGAAATGTTCGCTACGCCGAGCATGAAATCGCATTCGTCCGGGGTGAAATCGCGCTCTTCGCTGGAATAGACGCGCAGGATGCCGATGGCTTTGCCGTTCACCATCAGCGGGGCGGACAGGACGGAAACGAGCCCTTCGGCCTTGGCGCTCTCGGGGTACTGGAACCGGCCGTCGCTACACGCATCGCGCAGGTGGATGAGTTTGCCCTTGAGGACTTCGCCGTCCAGCCCGCTCTTGGCCACTTCGACGGGGCCTTTGCGCATGTAACCGGAAGAGAGGCCCCACGCCGCGCTGGCGAGCAGAAGCTTTCCCGTACGGTCAAGCAGGCGAAGCGTGCTTGCCTTGCAGTTCATGGCTTTGGCAGTCTGTTCCGTGATCTTGTGCAGCACCACGGTGGGTTCCAAGCTGGAATTGATCACCGTCGCCACTTCCAGCAGAGCACGAAAATAATCATGACCTGTCATTGCGTTTCTCCTTTGCCGCCGCCCGCCATGCCGGGCATGGCCGCGACGCGTTACGGAATTACGGGGAGACGCGCTCCGCAGGCGTTTGCGGAACGGCGGTCCGCCGTGTAAATGTCTCGAAAAACGTTCCGCCGGGCCGTTTTCCAGGCCACCGGGGGATGGGAAATCTCTTCCGCTCCGGGCTAACTCTTTGCGTAGGCGGCGAGTACCGCGTCAATGAGGTGGCCGCGCACGGCGGTGCGATCGAGGTGGTTGACCGCCGCGATGGTCACGCCCGCCGGTGAGCACACCTGTTCGCGCAGGATGGCGGGATGGCTCCCCGGCAGTGCCGCCAGCTTGGCGGAGCCGAGGACCAGCTGCGTCACCAGCTCAAGCGCCTCCTGACGGGTAAAGCCCATGGTGACGCCCGCCTCGGCGAGGGCGTCCATGAAATGGAAGACATAGGCCGGGCCGCAGCCCACCAGCGCCATAAACGCGTTGAACTTCTTTTCCGGCAGCACGATGGTGGAGCCGAGCAACCCGAACAGGTCCAGAATCATGGCGAACACGTCTTTGGGCAGCGCCGGATCCTCCTGGATGCCGAACACGCCTGCGCCCACGAGGGCGGGGGTATTCGGCATGACGCGCACCACATGGCAGCGGCCCTGTACCGCGTCGCGCAGATCGTGCAGCGTAACCCCGGCGGCGATGGAAATGACGACGGTTTCCGGCTTCAGGGAGGGCAGGGCTTCGGCGAGCACGCCGCCGACGAGGTAGGGCTTCACCCCGATGACGAGGATGTCGCAGCGGGCGGCGATGCCGGGGACATCCGGTACGGCGGTTACGCCCTTGGCACAGAGTGGCTCAAGACGCTGAGGCGTGCGGTTGTAGCCGTAGAGTTCCAGACCGGGAACCTCGGCGAGCCCGCCGAGGATGGCCCCGCCCATGTTGCCGCAGCCGATGCAGCCGATACGCTTGCTGGTGAGGGATGCCGGTGTGTCCATGATCTTCCTTTTCTGAAAATGTCGCGTGCGGAACAGGTCCGGCACAGGGAAATGAAGGGGCCGCTTTCCTCCGCCGTCGTGCGGGAAAGCGCCGCATCCCACCTTTGCAGCCGCACCCAAAGAGGATCGAGATCCTCAGGAGGCTTGCTACGGCTAATGCTCGATAGGCGACGTGGGATCGTCCTGCCGTTCGGAGGGGATGTCTTCCGAGGCAAACGTCTCTTCTTCGACGGGCTGGAGGCGCAGGGGAACCAGGCGGATGTCCTTGTCCCGTTCCTGCGACCACCGCTTGAGCGCCGCGAGTACGTGCGGGGCAGGGGTGGCTATGACCACGGCGTGCCCTTTGGCCCGCGCCGTTTCTTCCGCCTTTTTCAGGTCGGCGAGCACGGCGCCTTCGGTTTTTGGGCCATCATTCAGCGTGAGTGCCCTGCGCCACGCCGGAAGGCCGCGCCTTCGCGCCTCCGCGTATAAAATTGACTCCTGATGGGTCACGTCGTCAAGCACATATAGCCCGGAACGTGCGAGAATTTCACAGAAACGTCGTGTCGCCGCCGTATCCGTGGTCAGCCGGGAGCCCATAAAGTTGCTCGCGCCCGTGGCGTAGGGCACATGGCCGAGGGCGTCGTCCATCAGGATCCGCATGTCTTCCTCGGACATCTTCGTGGTGATTTCGCCGGGGCCCGCCTTGACGAAGGGCGATTGCATCGTCTCCATCGGCATGTCCACAAGGACCTCCTGCCCGGCCTCGTGCGCGGCCGTCGCCGTCGCCGCCGCGTCCTTGGCAAAGGGCAATACGGAAAACGTGATCGGCAGCTTCAGGGCCAGCAGCGAGGCCGTTACGGCCTTGTCGCCGCCCAATTCGTTCATGACGATGGTCAGGCGCGGGGCTTTGTCCGTGGGCGGCAGGATGGGGAAGGCATCGGTCGTGGCTTCAAACCAGATTTCGTGCGTCAGTACGCCCTTGGTCGCCAGCGTGAGCTTGCCCGGCGATTCGGTGAGCACGGCGCGGTCGGCCCATGTGTCGAGGCTTTCGGCCAGCGCGTTGAGGAAGCGGAATACCGGTTCGGGGGGGCCTTTCACATCGCCCGTTTCGGCGGACGGCGCATTCCCGTTTTCGTTCCGAGGCGCTTGCTGGGCCGGATCCTGGACAACCGGAGGCAGATAGATGCGCATCCGCTGGAGGTGGTAGATATCCTTGCCTTGCGTGCGGTAGTCGGACGTCAGGAGGAGGATGCGCCCCTTGTCGAGCTTGAGCCGCAATACGGTCTGGAGCAGGGCGAAGTCGATCTGGCGGGCAGCGTCGGTCAGGGTTCCCGAACCCTCCTGATAGGGCAGGGTATTCTGCCGGATGGCGTCCTTCATCTGATTGCCCAGATGGCTGCCCGGCGGGAGGATGGATTCGAGGGAGGCTTCGGTAACCGGGGCCGGTTTGGGGAACAGGGCCTCCACTGCCTGTCCCGCTTTCTCGGTGACGAGGCGGGACGTCGCCGCCGTCGTCTCAATGGTCATGAACGCGGTCCGCTGTACGCTGCGCGCCGTGTAACTGGCGGCTTCCCACACCGCATACGCGATGAGGAACAGGATGGCCGCCAGCAAGGTGGCCAGAACCGATCCCTTGAACGTCCTGGCTGTGTATGGATACGGATCAGGCAGGTGCACGCCACGCGCGGCCAGCCGTTTCCGCAGTGCGGGAAACCACTCCATGAAACTCCAATGGCATCGGCAGGGAACTGCCGTTGTACATACGGACAGGAGGGATCGCGGGAAAACCGGCGATGCCCTCCTGCCGAGGATTGCTGTTAGTGGATGGTACGGATCTTGGGAAGGCTCTTCACGAACTGGAGGCTCATGCGGAGCTGGTTGTCACGCTCAAGGAACTCCTTCGCGTCGGGCAACGGTTCGTTCGCCGCCGGAGCGGGCGTTTCCACCTTCTTGCCGGACGCCTTGCCCTTGTCGCCGTCGGTCTTTTCAAGATGCTTGTTCAGATCCTTCTCACGGATCATGCGCAGGGAGCTGAGCGGCGCGGGCTTTTCCTTCGGCGCTTCGAAAGGCACTTCCAGATCGGGCATGATGCCTTCGGCCTGGATGGAGCGGCCGGACGGCGTGTAATAGAGCGCCACGGTCAGCTTGAGGCCCGAGCCGTCGGACAGCGGGATGATGTTCTGCACCGACCCCTTGCCGAAGGTGCGTTCGCCAACGAGCAGGGCGCGCTTCTGATCGCCGAGCGCTCCGGCCACGATTTCCGAGGCCGAGGCCGAACCGCCGTTTACGAGCACGACGAGGGGGGTGTCGATGATGTCGGTATCTTGCGGCTTGGCGACGAATTCGCGGGCGGTTTCTTCCTGGCGGCCGCGCATGGAGACGATGACGCCCTTGTTCAGGAACGCGTCGGAGACGCTGACGGCCTGATCCAGCAGCCCGCCGGGGTTGTTGCGCAGGTCGAGGATGATGCCCTTGATGGGGCCCTTGCGCTTGGCGTCGGACAGGGCGTCGAGCAGCTCCTGCGTGGTGCGTTCGCTGAAGCGGGTGAGGCGGACCCAGTAGTAGCCGGGCTCGAGTTCGCGGGACTTCACGCTGATGAGCGGGATGGCGTCGCGCTTGATGCGCAGGTCCACGGGCTCCTTGGAGTCGCGGTGCAGGATGGTCAGCACCACTTCGGAGCCCTTGGGGCCGCGGATATGCGAGACGGCTTCCTGAAGCGTCATTTCCAGTGTGGGCTTGCCGCCCACGGCGAGGATGATGTCGCCGGACTTCATGCCGCCCTTGTCGGCGGGCGTATCTTCGATGGGGGTCACGACGGTCAGCTGGTTGTTCTCCATCGTGATTTCGATGCCGATGCCGAAGAATTCGCCGGACGTGCTTTCCTGCATATCCTTGAATTCTTCCTTCGACAGCATGGTTGAGTGGGGATCGAGGGATTCGAGCATCCCTTTAAGCGCGCCGTTCACCAGATCGGGGCGCGGGGTTTCCTTCACGTAATACCGCTCGACGATGTCGAGGACCTGGCTGAACCGTTTGAGCGCATCGAAGCGGCTGTCTTCTCCGGCGGCAAAGGCCTGTCCGAATGTCAACGAACCGACGGTCAGGAGTGAGAGCAAAAAGAGCGCGACGGCCCGTGACTTCCTATACATACAACAGCCTCCGAAGCTGAAAACAGTAGCTGAAAACAATGGGGTTGAAGATACCGGGGTTCTTTTGAAAACGCAAATGTTCTGAAAGGGCGTATTTCCTGGTTTCTTTCCCTCCAGCCGGGATGGGCCGGCTGGAGGGCGCGGACATGCCGCCGGGAAAGCCTTGAAGATTCATTTCCAGCCCTTACCATAAGAGTGGGCGGGGCAATGTAAAGAGGCCGGGATAGCGGAAAAGGTATGGCGGGCATGAAACCGCGGATCTTTTTTTCTCAGGAGAGCATTTTTTCTATTGACAGATCAGGGCAGTCCGGGTAAATACCTCTCCTGCATGGGCAGTTAGCTCAGTTGGTAGAGCATCGCCTTCACACGGCGGGGGTCACAGGTTCAAGTCCTGTACTGCCCACCATGCACGGAGCGGTAGTTAAGTCGGTTATAACGCCGGCCTGTCACGCCGGAGGTCGAGGGTTCAAGTCCCTTCCGCTCCGCCATTTTTTAAGGACATCCTTTGTTGAGGGTGTCCTTTTTTTGTGCCGTTGACGCCAGACGGGTGCCCCTGTATACACGGTACCTTTTCAGGCTCTGCCGTCCCTTCCGGCCTGTCCCATTCATGATAAAGATCGCCTTTCAGGCAGGTTCCCCTCCATAAGGTTTTTCCCGAAAAGGGAACCGCGGGCATGAACGCCTTCGGGAGATGCCGCCTTGCTCTTTTCCCTTCCCTGATGGCCGCCTTTCCTGCCGTTAGGGTTTTGCTGCTTCCCGTTTCTCGGGGCATCCGGGCTGTTCCATGCAAAAAAAGCATAATTTTTTAGGGGGGAGACATGAAGAAACAGCTCATCCTCGTAGGCGGGGCAATGGGCGTGGGGAAAAGCGCCGTCTGCCGAGAGCTGTTGCGGCAGCTCACGCCGGGCGTCTGGCTGGACGGCGACTGGTGCTGGAACATGAACCCTTTTGTCGTTTCGGAAGAAAACAAACGGATGGTGCTGTCCAATATCACGCATCTGCTCAGAGCCTATCTGAACAATTCGAGTTACCGCTACGTGCTGTTCTGCTGGGTCATGGATCAGCCCCTCCTTTTCGAGGCCGTGCTCGGCCCGCTTCGGGATATCCCCTTTACGTTGCACAGCTTTTCACTCGTCTGCACGGAGCAGGTTCTGCGGGAACGGCTGGAACGCGACGTACGGGACGGCATCCGGGAGGCCGACGTCATCCCGCGAAGCCTCCGGCGGCTGCCTGCCTACGCCGCACTGCCGACATGCAAACTGGATGTGACGTCCCTGACGCCCTACGAAGCCGCCTGCGCAATCGCTGCATCCGTAGGAAGGGCGTCTTCCCGAAGAGTGCCGGGTCTCTCCGGGGCCGGCGAAAGCTGGCACGGGGCCTGACGGCACCGGATGTCTTGGAAGAAAAAGGAGGGGCGTTCCGGCAACAGAGAAGGGGAAGGAACCCTCTCTCCAGAAAGGCTTCCTTCCCCCGTTTTCTTTTCCAGCAACCCTTACTTGTAGCTTTCGATCAGCGCGTTGGCGCGGCCCTGCGCCTTCTGGATGCGGACGCGGAGGCTGGCCTTGTAGGCGTCCATGTCCTCAATGGGCTTGCGGGCGACGCCGGTGTCCATCGCGGCCTGCGCGACAGCCGGGGGCAGCCATTCGATGAGGCGGGGATCAAAGGGCTTCGGGATGACGTAACCCTGCCCGAAGCTGAAGGTCTGGCCCTGATAGGCGGCGGAAACTTCGGCGGGCACCGGCTCCTTGGCCAGCGCGGCGAGAGCGCGGGCGGCGGCAAGCTTCATGGCCTCGTTGATTTCCGTGGCGTACACGTCCAGCGCCCCGCGGAAAATGTAGGGGAAGCCGGAGAGATTGTTGATCTGGTTCGGGAAGTCGGTGCGGCCCGTACCCATGATGCAGTCGGGGCGGGTTTCCATCGCCAGCGGATAGGCGATTTCGGGATCGGGGTTCGCGCAGGCGAAAATGACCGGATGGTCGGCCATGCCCTTGATCATGTCGGGCGTGAGGAGATCCTTCTTGGACAGGCCGAGGAAGAGGTCCGCGCCCTTGAGGGCTTCGGTCATGGTCATGTCTTCGGACAGGGCGAACTGCGCCTTGTACTTGTTCAGATCCGTGCGTCCCTTGTGCAGGATGCCCTTGGAGTCGAACATGCGGATATTGGCGGGATCGATGCCGAGCTCGGTGTAGAACTTGGCGCAGGCGATGGCCGCCGCTCCGGCCCCGGACACGACCACGATGAAGTCTTCGGCCTTCTTGCCGGTGATTTCCAGCGCGTTGATGAGGCCCGCGCCGGAAATGATGGCCGTGCCGTGCTGGTCGTCGTGGAACACCGGGATGTTCATTTCCTTCTTGAGCACCTCTTCGATGTAGAAGCACTCGGGGGCCTTGATGTCCTCAAGGTTGATGCCGCCGAAGGTGGGCTCAAGGGCCTTCACCACTTCGATGATCTTGTCGGGATCGGTGAGGGCGAGGTTGATGTCATAGGCGTTCACGTCCGCGAACGCCTTGAAGAGCACGCTCTTGCCTTCCATGACCGGCTTGCCCGCGAGGGGGCCGATGTTGCCGAGCCCGAGGACGGCGGTGCCGTTGGAAACGACGGCCACGAGGTTGCCGCGCCCGGTGTAGGCATTGGCGAGGGAAGGATCGTCGGCGATGGCGAGGCAGGCGTTGGCGACGCCGGGGGAATAGGCCATCGACAGGTCTTTCTGGGTGAAGCAGGGTTTGACGGGAAGGACTTCAAGCTTTCCCGGGCGGGGTTCCTCATGGTAGGCGAGGGACTCTTCCTTGGTGAACAACGCCATGACGATCTCCTGTGGTTTGGGTTCAAATGAGGTGCAAAAGCGATAGCATAAGGAGGAATAGGGGGCAATGGCGGCTTCCCTGTTCATGGAATTCCTGTTATGCTGAAACGGTATGCCGGGAAAAGAGCCGTCGGCGGTCCGCGTTGCGGCCCCGGGGCGTCCCGGATGGAAGTCAACGAGAAAGGATGAATCTATGTCGCTGATCGAAATCAGGGATGTCCATAAATGGTACGGCGAGTTCCATGTGCTCAAAGGTATTTCCGAGCGGGTCGAGAAAGGCGAGGTGCTGGTCATCTGCGGGCCTTCCGGGTCCGGCAAGAGCTCGCTCATCCGTTGCCTGAACCGTCTGGAGCCGATCCAGAAGGGGGACATCCTCTTTGAAGGGACGAGCATCTACGCCCCGGAAGTGGACGTGAACGCCCTGCGCGCCGAGGTGGGCATGGTCTTCCAGCAGTTCAACCTGTACCCGCACCTGACCGTGCTCGAAAACGTGACCCTCGCGCCGATCAAGGTCCGGGGCATGGGCAAGAAGGAGGCCACGGATCTGGCGATGGAACTGCTCGGCCGCGTGGGCATCGCGCGTCAGGCCGCCAAGCGCCCGAGCGAGATTTCCGGCGGGCAGCAGCAGCGTGTCGCCATCGCCCGCTCGCTCGCCATGCAGCCCCGCGCCATGCTGTTCGACGAACCCACCTCCGCCCTCGACCCGGAAATGATCAACGAAGTGTTGAGCTGCATGAAAGATCTGGCCAAGGACGGCATGACCATGGTGTGCGTCACGCACGAAATGGGCTTTGCCCGCGAAGTGTCCGACCGCGTCATCTTTATGGACCACGGCGTGATCCTCGAAGAGGGGACCCCGGAACAGTTCTTCACCAACCCGCAGCACGAGCGCACCAAGGCGTTCCTCCGCGAAATTCTCTAAGGATACGGCATGGCCACACCCGATCTCATCCGTCTCGACATCGTGGTCGACGAGGAGCAGTACGATACCGCCGCCGGGCTTCTGGTCCGGAACATTTCCTACGGCTGGGAAGAAGACAGCCTCCCCACCGGCGAAACCCGTTTCCGCGTGCATTGCGACAACGCCATCGTGCAGGAGAACCTCCTCAGCGCGCTGCGGGCATGGCTGCCGGGCCTCGACGTCGAACAGACCAGCATCCCGCGTCAGGACTGGACCGTGGCGTGGCGCGAGTTCTTCATGCCCGTCCGCGCCGGACAGTTCATCGTGCTTCCGCCGTGGCTGTTTGAATCCACGCCGCTGGAAGGCCGCAAGCCCATCATCATCGAGCCGAAATCCGCGTTCGGGACCGGGCACCACAACACGACGGTGCTGTGCCTCGAAGCGATTACCGAACTCTTGGCCTCGGGGCGCCTCAAGGCCGGGCAGCGTTTCTTCGACGTGGGCACGGGATCGGGCATCCTCGGCATCGCCTGTTGCCTGAACGGGCTTGCCGGGCTCGGCTCGGACATCGATCCGGTGGCTGTAGACAACGCCCTCGAGAACGTGGTCATCAACAAGGTGGCCGACGATTTCCGCATCGTCCCCGGCAGTGCCGAGGCGGGCGAAGGCGAGCGGTTCGATCTGGTGGTCGCCAACATCCTTGCCGGCCCGCTCCGTGAACTGGCCCCGGCGCTCATGGCCCGGATGAAGCCGGGCGCGTGCCTTGTGCTCTCCGGCCTGCTGGACGTGCAGGCCGACGCGGTCGAGGCGGCGTATGCCGAACTCGGCAAGGCGCGGCGCGTGCAGTCCGGCGACTGGGTGGCACTGGTCTGGGGCGAATAGTGTCGGCATCGGGTACGAAGGAAACCACAATGAATGTATCCGTCCTCCTAGGGCATCCGTACGAGCAGAGCTTTAACGCCGCCATCGCTGTAGCCGTGGTACGCACACTGGAAGAGAACGGCCACACGGTGCGTTTTCACGATCTGTATGGTGAGGGATTCGATCCGGTCATTTCTGGCAAGGAACTGATCAGCGATATGACCGGAGACGAACTGCTTGCGGCGCATCAGCGGGAAATTCGGGAAGCCGACGGGATCATCGTCATCCACCCGAACTGGTGGGGGCAGCCGCCCGCGATCATGAAGGGATGGGTGGACCGCGTACTGCGGGAAGGGGGCGCCTATGGCTTTCCGGAAGGCGACAACGGCGGAGGTTTGCCCATCGGCCTCCTGAAAGCCAAAGCCGCGCTGGTCTTCAATACATCCAATACGCCACAGGAGCGGGAAGAAAACGTCTTCGGCGATCCTCTGGAACGTATCTGGAAGGATTGTATATTTGATTTTTGCGGAGTGCGCGTTTTTGACCGAATCATGTTTCGCGTGATCGCGGACAGTACGCCGGAAGACAGGGAGCAATGGCTTGATGAAGCGCGGGCGATGGTCAATGACTATTTCCCGAAGCCCTTGCCCTCCGACGCATGATGGATTCGTCATAAACCGTCCTTCATTCGCTTGAACGCGAAAACGGGCCGTCGGCAATATACCGGCGGCCCGTTTTCCTTTGGATTCCTCTTTCGTGTTGTCCGGCCCGGCTGGTACGGCGAAGGAGGAGATACCAAGGAGCCTTAGGCAATGATCCTGATGGTGTTCTTTTTCAGATAACCGGACGGCATGTAGCTTTCCTTGGCTTGGCGGAGCCCTTCCTCGTCGGCGTCCTGCTCGCGGTTGATGAACACGAAGTTCTTGGCCGCGTACTTGGCGAAACAGAAATTGATGGCCTGATACACGCCGCGGTACTCGGGGCGGCCCTTTTCAAAGTGGACTACGATGGTCTGATCGTCGAGCGGTTCGCCCACGGCGAAGGCGGCCATTTCCTCGCCCGCATAGAGCGTGCCGCCGATAAGCCCGGGCAGGGCGTCCCAGTTGCGGAGTACGGAACAGACCACATCGCTTTCGGCCAGCAGCGAGGCGGATTTCTCGCATTCCCGCCACTTGCACCAGTCATCTTGGAGCGCCAGCACCTGCGGCATGATTTCGCCGTTCAGGGTGCGGTAGTCCTCCCCATAGGCCTTCATGTACCCGTTGACGTGGTTCTTTTTCTTGTGGAGCTTGTTGCCCGCGAGGGTCGAAAGCGCTTCCTGCGTATACAGGTATTCCCACTGGCCCGGCGTTTCCTCGATGGCCACGCGGCCCGGCAGGCGTTCGAGCAGCAGCTCGCACAGCGGCTCGGGAGCGCGGAGGATGGTCGTGCCCGGCACGAGTTCGGGCATGGCGGCCCAGTCTGCGGCGTACCAGTCGCCCACCGGAGCCCACAGGCGCTCGACGGGCAGGTCGTTGCGCTTCTGGCGGATCCAGCAAAGCCCGTGCGCCGTGCGCCACTCCAGATTGTAATGGGTTCCCCATCCCCAAAGGTTGGTGAAGGTATAGTCGGCGGCGTGCAGGGGCAGCGCGCGGAAGTAGGGGGCATACGCGGCGGCGTCGCCGAGTTCGATGGAAGAGAAGTTTTCCGTAAGCATGTGAACCTCTGGTTAACGGGATGCGCAAGTGTGGGGACGCACGGCCAGGGCGAAACGGGTCCAGTTGCAGCGCAGCGTGACCCATAAGAGCGAAAGCGACATGACCACCTGCGAAACGAAGGTGGAGAGGAAGACCCCTGAGGCGTCCTGCCAAATGATGTGGCCGAACAGCCATGCGATGGGCAGGCGTACCGCCCAGACAGCGAAGCTGAACGAGACCATCGGGTAGACCGTGGCTCCGGCGCCGTTGAGCCCGCCCGCCAGCACGACGCTGGCGACGGTGAACGGCACGGCCATGATGTTGAAGGAAAGGTATTTGACGGTTTCGACCTGCACGGCGGGATCAGGGGCGATCAAGCCCGCGAGCTCCATGCGCCAGGGCCATATGGCGGCCCCCACGCAGCACATCCCCGCGCAGGCGATGCCGAGCGTGGCGAGCAGCGTGCGTTTGGCCTCGCGGTGGTTGCCCTCGCCGAGCGCGTGGCCCACGAGTACCGAAGCGGTCATGCTGAACGCCACGGCGGGCAAAAACAAAATGGATTCCACCCGCAGCCCCGTGGTCAGCCCCGCAAGGGCGTTGACCCTGCCGAAGGGCAGGGAGGCCGTGATGACGTACAGGACCATATAGCCGGTTTGCCATAAGAAGGACGTGCCGAACGCGGGCCCGGCAACCTTGAGGAGATACGGGGCCCCCGCCTTGATCCAGCGCCAGCCGGGGAAGCTGTCGCGTGTGAACAGCTCGTGCCGCATCAGCAGAAACAGCATGAGCGCGGCCCCGACGGTGACCGAGACGAGCGTGGAGTAGGCGATCCCCGTTGCGCCGTAGGCGGGGAAGCCCCACCAGCCGAGCCCGAAGGCCAGATCGCCGAATACGTTGAGCAGGCAGGCCGTGCCGGTTACGTACAGCGGGATGAGCACCATCTTGGCGGAACGGAACACGGCCGCGCCGATGGTGAGGGTGTATTGGCCGGGGATGCCCCAGATCGTCGCCGTCAGGAACATGATCGCCACGGGCATGATGCTCTCGGGCGTCTGGATGAGGCGCAGGAGCGGTTCCCGCCACACCGAGGCCGCCACCGCAATGGCCGATCCGATGGCGATACAGCCGATGGTCACGAGCCCCACATACCTTCTCGCCCGGACGAATTTGCACGCCCCGAGGGACTGGCTGATGGAGGCCACCGCGCCGCTCACGGCTGCCATCGCCAGAGCCATGAACATCATATGGCACTGGGTGATCAGGCCGATGGATGCCTGCACTTCCGAGCCGATGCGCCCGCCCGCCCACACGTCGGTGATGCCGATGACGAATTGACAGAGCAACATGATGCACTGCGGCCAGGTCAGGTGCCAGATGGTGTGGATGCGTTCGGTGTTCAGTTTCATATGGGCATGGGGGTTGGGGGTCTGATGGAAGCATACGCCCCATGCCGTCCGGCACAAGACGATGAGAGAAGGGAGGCTCGCAATCAGGGAAGTGTTTCCATAGGAAGTGAGGAGGCGTTATGCCTCCCATATTCTCAAAAACATCCTCATCCTCCCCTCTGTTTTCGAGCGATGGGGGCGGCGTGGTGTGGGGCCGTGTCGGCTGACGTGTCTTTCCGCAGCGGGGCGGGCCGATCCTCTCGGATACCGGACCTGTTATCCGCTTGTTCGTGAGGTTTCGGGCTGACGTGTCAAAAAACTGTTGAATCGTATGGAACCGTCACGTCCTTTTTCAGGGAGCACGGAGTGGGTTTCTTGAAAAATGCTGGCTGTTTTTCAATAACCGATCCCCCGGGGAGCGAGCCGTCGCCCGGATTTTTCACCAGTGCGCTTTTTCGCGGGCCCATGCGAACCTCTTATAAGGGAGAGGGAGGTGCGGGCCGTGCGGACGGCTGGGGAGGGAGGGGAGCCCTTTTCTCAGAGCGTTTTCCCCTCCCTCCCCAGATATCTCTTACTCCTACTCCCCAACCAGCCCGGCGGAAACAAGCGCCTGAAACAGTACGATGCCCGCGGCGGTGGAAAGGTTGATGCTGCGGACTTCGCCTTTGATGGGGATGCGGACATGATGCGGCGAGAGCCCGATCACTTCGGGCGGCAACCCTGAGGTTTCGCGCCCGAAAACGAGGGAATCGTTTTCCGTGAACTCGAAACGGTGCAGGGCGGCGCCCCGCCGGGCGCTGGTGAGGACGAGCCGCCTGCCCGCCCCGGCGTTCCGGATGTAGGCGTCGAGGTCGGGCCATACCGCCATATCCACATGGGGCCAATAGTCGAGGCCCGCCCGTTTGAGGTAACGGTCCTCAAGCTTGAAGCCCAGAGGCTCGATGAGATGCAGCGAAACCTGCATGGCGGCGCACAGTCGGGCCACATTGCCCGTGTTCGGAGGTATTTCCGGCTGGAAGAGAACGACATGCATACAGGTCGGCATCCGTACAATAGGTGAAATGGTTTTTCAATAAAGGTGGACAGAAGAACGCGGGATGCTTATTAGGCTTCAAAGCCCAGTTTGTTGATGGCCTTCTTCACTTCCGCGATGTCGAGGGGCTGGGATTCCTTCCAGGTGGCTTCGCCCTTTTCGAGGTCGACGTTCACATCGGATACGCCGGGAAGCGCTTCCAGAGCCTGGGTTACGGCCTGCTTGCAATGGTTGCAGGACATGCCTTTCACGGTGAGAGTGGGCATAATCGTATCCTTTCTGGGTAAGAAGGTGGATGATGAAGGGGCAGCGGCACCGCCCGCCCTTCATATCATAAGAGCTTAGCCGATATTGGCAAGCAGAGGAGAGGCACATGGATCAGCAGAAAGAAGTTCTTTTCACCGTGGGCGGTATGCACTGCGCCGCCTGCTCATCGCGGCTTGAGCGCGTCCTGAACGGCATGGACGGCGTGCAGTCAGCCACCGTCAGCCTTGCCGCCAACAGCGCCACCGTCGTGCCTGATCCCGCGCTTTCCGAATCAGACACCGAGGCCCTCGTTCATCAGATTGAGGAGCGGGCCGTGGATATGGGCTTCACCGCGACGCCGGTAGCCCCGGAAGCCGATATGGTGGACACGTGGGAAGCGCAGCAGAAGGAAACGGTCGGGCAGCTTGCGACCCTGAAGGCCCGTCTGTGGCCTGAGTTCGGGTTCACCATCCTGCTGCTCCTGGTGTCGATGGGGCACATGTGGGGGCTTCCGCTGCCCGCGATCATCGATCCCATGCATTCGCCCGAGTCGGCCCTCAACCATGCGCTGCTGCAACTTGTGCTGACCTTGCCGGTCCTCTGGTCGGGGCGGCATTTTTATTTGACCGGCCTGCCCAACCTGTGGCGGCTCACCCCGAACATGGACAGCCTTGTGGCGATGGGCACGGGAGCGGCGTTCCTGTACAGCCTGTGGAATACGGTCGAGGTCGCGCTTGGGCATACGGGCAAGGTGATGGACCTGTATTATGAGTCCGCCGCCGTGCTGATTTCGCTGATTTCGCTCGGCAAGTACCTTGAGGCCGTTTCGCGGTTCCGCATGTCCGATGCCATCGGAGCGCTCATGAACCTGACCCCGGAAACCGCCCTGCGCCTGCCCGCTCCCGACAAGGCGGATCAGGCCGAAGAGGTCCCGGTCAAGGTTGTGCGCGTGGGGGACTATCTGCAGGTGAAACCTGGCGGGCGGATTCCTGTTGACGGAGTGGTAACAAACGGCGCGTCCAGCGTGGACGCCTCCATGCTGACCGGCGAGTCCATGCCCGTTCCTGTAGGCGTGGGCAGTTCGGTGGCGGGCGGCACGATGAACACGACCGGTTCTTTTATTATGCGGGCCGAGCGTGTTGGTGCGGATACGGCCTTGTCACGGATCATCAAGCTGGTGCGCGAAGCGCAAAGCTCCAAGGCGCCCATTGCCCGGCTGGCCGACGACGTGAGCCTCATTTTCGTGCCGACCGTCATGGCGCTGGCGGTCATTGCCGGTGCCGGATGGCTGTACTGGGGGCACGTGCCGGTTTCGGAAGCCTTCCGTATTTTCGTGGCCGTGCTGGTGGTGGCCTGCCCGTGCGCGCTCGGCCTTGCCACGCCCATTTCCATTATGGTGGCCACGGGCCGGGGCGCGCAGATGGGCGTGCTCGTCAAGAACGGTACGGCCCTCGAACTCGCGGGCCGTCTGGATGTGCTCGTGTTCGACAAGACCGGGACGTTGACCGAAGGCAAGCCCCGCCTGCTTGCCGCCGAATCCTTCGATCCGCTGTTCGATGAGGAGCGCATCTTAGGGTACGCCGCCTCGCTTGAGGGCGTGTCCGAGCATCCTCTCGCGCTGGCCGTGATGTCCGCCGCCGAGGAGCGGAATCTCCACCTGTATCCGGTCAGCGACTTTGCCAGCGTTTCCGGCCTCGGCGTATCCGGCAACGTAGATCTGGAAAACGAGTCCATACCGTTGTTGCTCGGTAACAAACGACTGATGGAAGAGCGGCAGGTCTCTTTTGACGCGGTAAAGGATCTGGACGCCCGTTTGGCGGAACTGTCGGATTCCGGCGCGACGCCCCTCTTGCTTGCCGTGAACGGGCGCCTTGTGGGGATGCTTGCGGTAGCGGACACCATCCGTCCGGAAACGGCGGGCGTGGTGAAGGAGCTCCGCCAGCTTGGTTTGCGGGTGATCATGCTCAGCGGCGACAACCGCCGCACGGCTGAGGCCATTGCCAAGAGCGCGGGCATCGATGAGGTGATCGCCGATGTGTTGCCGGACGGTAAGGAAAAGGTGATCAGCGAATTGCAGGCCGCCGGTCTGCGGGTCGGGATGATCGGCGACGGCATCAACGATGCCCCCGCGCTGGCCCGTGCCGATGTCGGCATGGCTATGGGCAACGGCATCGACGTTGCCGTGGAAGCCGGGGACATCGTCCTTCTCGGCAGCGACACCCGTTCGGGCAAGGGCTTGCGGGGCGTGGTGACGGCGCTGGAGCTGAGCCGGGCCGCCTTGCGGAACATCCGGGAGAATCTCGGCTGGGCGTTCGGCTACAACATCCTTTGCCTGCCCATTGCCGCCGGGGTGCTCAAGATTTTCGGCGGCCCCTCGCTTTCGCCCATGATCGCGGGTGCGGCGATGGCCTTCTCGTCCGTTTCCGTCGTGCTCAACGCGCTGCGCTTGCGGCGGTTTGGGAAGTAGGGATGGGATAAGAACCGGGGAGGGGAGGAAGAACCTTTCTGAAGAAAGGCTTCTTCCTCCCCTCCCCGGACCCCGCCCCTCCATCTCCAAAGACTTTCGGCTGGTGGGGAGGCGGTGCGGCGGGAGTCCCGCTGCATGATATAATCCATAAAAATACAGGCAAGCCCGGAAACCGACGTTTCCGGGCTTGCCTTATTTCTTTTGTCTTTTTGATGCATCGCCGGGAGACGCGCGGCGGAGGTCCAGCCGCCTTGCCTCCCGTCTCGGCATCGACCTTTACGAAAGTCTTGGGAGGGAGAGGGGAGGTTTGGAGGGGGGAGGGAACCTTTCTTCAGAAAGGTTCCCTCCCCCCTCCAATCTTACTCGTCCACAAAACACCGCGTCAGGTCGTCCAGCGTCTCGCGGCGGCGGATAAGCTTGGGCGTGCCGTCGCTGGTGATGAGCACTTCGGCGGCGCGGGGGCGTTGGTTGTAGCTGGAAGACATCACGAAGCCGTAGGCCCCTGCGTCGAGCGCGGCGACGATGTCGCCTTCCTTGATGAGCGGCAACATGCGCTTCTTGGCGAGGATGTCGCCGCTTTCGCAAATGTTGCCGACGATGCTCTGTTCGACGAGGTCGGTATCAGGCTCGCCGCCGTCGCGGAAAATCTCGATGTCGTGGAACGAGTCGTACATGGCGGGCCGCACAAGCACGTTGAAACCGAGGTCGGTACCCACGTAACGGTTTTCGCCGTTGAACTTGGTCGCGTGTACGGTGCCGAGCAGCACGCCGCACTCCGCGACGACGTAACGGCCGGGTTCGATGAAGAACTTGCCTTTATAGCCGGTTTCCTCGACCCATGCGGACAGCAGTGCGTGAAGCCGGCGGCCGAGTTCGGCCATATCAAGGCGGGGCTCTTCCTCATACTTGCGGTAGGGGATGCCGAGGCCGCCTCCGAAGTCGATGATCTCGATGCCGGGGAGCAGATCGGCGAGATCCGACTGGACGAAGTGCAACAGGAATTCGATGGCGTTGAGATAATTGTCCGGCTCCATGAACAGCGAACCGATGTGCTGGTTCACCCCGGCGAGCGTCAGGCTGTGCTTTTTGAGCAGGGCGCGGACCTCATCCAGTGAGGTGGGATCGATGCCGAACTTGGTTTCCTTTCCGGCTGTGATGACCTTTTTGTGATGCCCGGCCCCGATGCCGGGGTTGATGCGGATCATCACCTTGCCGCCGGGGTTGACCTTGCCGTACTGGTCGAGCTGCGACAGGGAATCCACGCTGACGATGAGGCCGTTGTCCGCGGCGTTCTTCATTTCTTCGGCGGAAACGTTGTTGCAGACGTACAGGAGGCGGTCGGGCGTGAACCCGGCCAGCTTGTTGATATGCAGTTCGCCGGGCGACATGGCGTCGGCGTGGCAGCCTTCTTCACGGACGATGCGCAGGAGGGCGAGGTTCGTGTTGGCTTTGGCGGAGTAGTTCACATGGAATCCCGGAAGGCTGGAAAGGCTGAGCAGTTCCCGGCAACGCCGGCGCAGCACGTCTTCATTGTAGACGTAGAGAGGGGTGCCGTATTGGGCGGCGAGTTCCTGCGGCGTCGTGTTTCCAAAAAAGCGGACCTTGTCGGTCTGGGCGGAGCGAACGTTTGACATGGATTGTCCTCTGAATGGCAAAAGATTACGGGGCAAAAGTAACAGGCTGCACGGTGCTGTCAATAGAAGAAGGGCTGCACGATAAAATACAATGTATTTTCGTATGTTAAGGATGTACAAGATTGTCATGCCCGCTGGGGCGGCAGGGAGCCCCCGAAAGGATATTTGACTTTCCGCCTTTCTGGGGACATGGTGGAACATCAAACTACATTAAGGAGCCTTTCATGGCAGTCAAAGACGGCAATACCGTTCGCGTGCACTATACAGGGACTTTTTCCGACGGAGAGGTATTCGATTCTTCCAGAGAGCGTGAGCCCCTGGAATTTACCATTGGCGACGGAAGCCTAATCCCCGGTTTTGAGGATGCGCTGCTCGGACACAACGCGGGCGACCGTTTCACGGTTACCATTCCCGCCGATGAGGCGTATGGGGAGCATCTGGAAGAACTCCTCATGGAAGTGCCCGTGAGCGAAGTCCCCGAAGACATCAAGCCCGAAGTGGGCATGATGCTTCAGATCGCCACCGATGACGGCGACATGGAAGTGCAGATCGTCGAAGTGAACGACAAGGTCGTGGTGCTTGACGCCAACCATCCGTTGGCCGGAGAAGACCTGACCTTCGACATTGAAGTTATCGACGTCAAATAGGCTTTGCGCATAAGCTCCGATTCGGTTATTCTGAATCGGAGCTTTTTTATGAAGGCGTTTTTCACAGAGAAAGGGCAGAGGGAACGACTGAGCGGGTCGCCTTTTGCTTCGGACATCAGGCCCTGGAGGAGACATGAAAGTTGTTTTCGAGATCACCGGGTTGAGTTGTGACCTTGCGCTTCATCCCATCTCGCCCCAGACGGCGGAGAGTATGCGTGAGGGCGGGCGCGACATCTACAGCCAGAAGTACATGAACTGGTGGCGCAGGGGCAACACGCGCACGTTCGGGATGCGTCTCAACGAGTCTTCCGAGATCCGTTTGCAGGTGGATGGAGAGGACGTTTCGTTCAACGCCAACCTCCTGTACCGCAACGTGTACACGCTGCGCCAGCGTATGTACCTTTCCAGCAAGGCTCAGTTCCTGGCCGTTCTGGGCTATGACAACGAGACCTGCACGTTCCGCTGGATTTGGGAAAACATCGACCATTTCGATGCGTCCAAGTTCAACTTTGTCGTGACGGACTGGGACAACGTCCTCGGCACCAAGGGCTACCGCGTGCTCGACAACGTGTTTTACAACGACAAGCACGCCGACGATGAGGAATGGCTGAACCCGAGCGGTTTCACCTTGATGGACCCCATCGTCATCGACCTTGAGGACGTCCGCCGCGAGATCGAAGAAGAACTTAAGGGAACCGCCGACTACGGCCGGTAAGATGTGCGCCGGGAAAACCTTTTCCCGGCATCTTGAGCTGGGAAGCCTCCGTTTTGCGGGGGCTTTTTTTATGGCTGGCGGGAAGGAAGGGGCTATCCGGCGACACGCCGAGCGCTCTGCGGACTGATGCGCAGCTCCTCTGGCGAGGACGGACTCCTTGCGGGATGGCTTTCCGATGTTGTGGTGATTCCTACCCCCAAAACCATCCACGGGAACGCCGCAGGTGGGGACTGGAATGGAGTGTGGCGAGAGCCAACTCCGGAAAAGGGGAAGGGTGTCCTTTCAATGGCAGTCTGTGTTGGAAAAGCCTGCGGGCAGAGATCCGGTAAGCACGGACGCCTTTGGAAATGGAGGGATGGATCTCGCGTTGGCGGGTTTGGGGAAGGGGACCTTTTTTCAGAAAAGGCCCCCTTCCCCTATGCTTCTTACGCCTTCAAAGCCTCTCTGCTCTGGAATGTGCCGTTACGCTATCCGTCCCGCTCCGCTTCTTCAAAAGAGGCGCGGTTCCGGTTGATGGCGGAAACCAGATCCGGCATGAGCTGCACGATTTCGTCCATATTGCCGGAGCAGGCGACCTCTTCAAGGCAGCGGGCCGGATCGTCCAGCACGCGCAGATCGTAGGTTTCGGCCAGACGTCCGATATGGGCGGCGGCTTGGCAGACCATCTGCGCGTCGCCCGATTGTTCGCCCTGGATGGCGCGCTCCAAAGCTTCATCCAATTCCGTAAGCAAGGCACGGATGGCTTCGTCAGATGCCTCGCTCTCCTGCTCAGCATCCTGGAGAGGCCCTTTCTGTCCGTCCTTTGTGGGAAGGGCAGGTTCCTGTTCCGGTGTTTCGGGAATGCCTGGACCGGGTTGCTCCTGCGCAGCCGCTTCGCCGTCTCCTGCGGGAAGGACGGGAGGGAGGGGGGCCTCCTGAGGTTCGGGGAGGGCGGTATCTTTTTCGGTGGCCGGCTGGATAACCGGAGCCACCGGTACGCCGAGCTCCACAATGTCATCAATGGCCAGCTCGTTCGTGCTTGCCGTCGGGCGCGAACCTTGTCCGCAGGGCGCGAGACAGGCCGCTTCATCCAGCAATGAACGCGGGCCGGGCTGCGGGGCTGGTCGGGCATCCCCAAACAGATCGGGAATGGGAGCGTCCTTCTCCGCAGGCTGCGCCGGGGTGGGTTTGCGGACGGGTTCGGTCAGGTTGATGACCTCCGCTTGCGGCTCAAGCCCAAGTCCGGCCAACGAAAGTTCCGGCTGATTGCCCAGCGGTTCGTCCAGCATCAGAACGTCGTTGGAGAGGCTGCTTTTTTTGTCCGGCAGCGGCGTACCGAGCATGAGCGGTTCATCCGCCTTGTCGGTTTGGGCCGTCAGGGTCAGCGGGGCATCGTCAGTGGGAGCAAGCGTCAAGGGGGCGTTGTCCCGCTTTTGGGGGGAAACCTTTTGTTCCGGTTCCAGCGTCAACGGAGTTTCCTCGGGAGCCGGCAGCGGAACAGACACGGGCAGTGGCTTGATGATGGGCGTGGGTTCGCCTACCCATTCATCAAGGTTGAGATCGGGCACGGTATTTAAGGGAGTGGCCGCTTCGGAACGCTGCGGCGCTGAAGCGTGTTCGGGAGCAGGCCGCTTTTCCGCTTCCTTTTCCTGCGTGGGCATTTCGAGCGGAGCCTCAACCTGCTTGGCCAGTCCCTGATCGCCGTCCTGCTTCTTGGTGATGGGCATAGGTTCCCCGACCCATTCCGCGGCATTTGTCGGGGCGCTTGACTGGGCGGGCATATGCTTGGCGCGCTCTTCCAGCGGGTTCGGGCGCTCAGGGCGCGGCCTGGGGGCTGGAGCTTCCTCGGGGGATGCTTTGCTGATGGGCATGGGTTCGCCCACGCTGGACAGCTTGATCGGCTTTTCGGGAGCTTTTTCCGTGAGCGTCATGACGGGTTCGTCAACCTGATCGACCACGGTGGGCGCTTCGGGTGCGGCTGGCTTGGCCTGCTTTCGGAACCGTGCGAACAGGGAGGCGAAGATGCCTCTCTTAACAGGCGCCGGTTCGGCGGCGTGGCTGTCCCGGGGCGCGGAAAGGGCCGGGGCGAGCGGCTTTGCCGGTTCCGGGAGTTCCGGAAGGTTGGGGATATCCGGCGAGACGCGCGGCGAGCCCTTGGCTGAAGGTGCTTGCGGTTTGGGTGCGGTTTTTTGGGGTGCGCCGTCCGTATCCTTGAAGCGGCGCGAAACAGGCGCGAGGCGCAGGGTCAGGACGCGCAGATCCTTGCGCGTGATCGGCTTCTTGAGGAAATGGGTGCATCCGGCCCGGCGCAGGGCGTCGATCTGCTCGTTGCTGTTGACCAGCGCGAGGATGGAGGCCAGCGGGAAATTGTGCTCGCCTTCGAAGATGCGGATATCGGCCACGGCGTCGGCGATGCTTTCCTCCGGCATGTCGTCGTCGAAAATGATCAGAGCCCCGGGGGTGCGGCGGTAAAGCGCCTTCGCTTCCTCGGCGCTCCGGGCTTCGATGATTTCATGGGGCAGTTCATCCAGATAATAGGACAACATCTGTCGGTTCGCCGGGACGTTGCTCGCCACGATGATGCGCAGGGAGCTCGCGGGCAGGCGGGACAGCGTTTCCTTGTCCGGTTCGGGCGCGGCGGGGATGGGCTGCTGTTCGATGCGGGCGGTGAGCCTCATGCTGAACGAAATGGTGGTTCCCTTGGGGCCGCTTTCGAGAGAGACGAGTTCCCCGTCGGGCCCCACGAGTTCCCATGTGCGCACGAGCGCCAGGGTGCTGCGTTCAAGGGGCGGCATACCGGAACCCGTATCCGAAACGGTGAACAGCAGATGGCCGGGATCGGTGCTTTCGGGCAGGCGCTGGGCACGGATCTGCACCATGCCGCGATCGGTGGCGAGTACCGCGCTCTCGACCAGCAAGGCCAGCACGTTGGCGAGCTGGGCGCGTCGTCCTTCGTAGCAGCGGGGCAGGTAGGGGGCGGTAAACCATGACAGGCCGAGGTTCTTGGATTCGGCGAGGCTGGAGACCGCTTCATGGGTTTCCAGCAGAAGCTGGTTCAGATCGAACCGTTCCTTGCGGTCGAAGTCCTGAGAGAGGGATACGCCCCTGCCCATATTGCCGATGGCCGTGGCGAGGTTGCGCCCGGCGACGCCGAGGGCGTCGGTCCGGCGTCGGGCTTCGGCGGAGAGCTGCGACTGGTCCACGGCGCTGATGGCCCGGAGCAGGGCATCCAGCGGAGCGCGGAGCGATTCCTCCACCATCCCGGCGGAGAGAGGCGCTTGCAGGGCTTGCGGATACGGACGTTTTTCCGGGGTGCGGGATGTGGGCCGGGAGGCTTCGGCAGCCCGCGCGGGCTCAGAATGTACGTTGGCGGAGGAAGGTTTTTTATTCGGGAAGTTGGCGAGTTCAAGGCCTTCCGGCTCGGCGGAAAGCGAAGGGAGGCGCTCGAACGACGTTTCGGAAGCCTTGGAAGCTCCGCCCAGTTCCAACGCGGCGACGCCCGCCCTGCCGGTCTTGGTGTCCCGTGTGCTGCGGTTCGGAGCGGGGAGAGGCTTCGGGCTCGGGCTGAGCGCGGCGAACAGGGCGCTCAGGGTCAGTCCGGTCAGGGGGATCAGGCTGACCACGCCCGGCGTCATGAAGCCGTCCAGCGCGTGGGGCAACAGGCCGATGAGCGATTCGGGGAGCAGGCGGGAAAGCGGAAACAGCGCCAGCATACCCAGAGGCGGCAGGATACAGATAAGAAGGAAGCGTTTCGCGCCGGGAAGCCTGCGGGCACAGGCCGCGAGGGTGCCGGGCAGGAGCAGAAGCATGAACAGGGGCCACAGCGGCAGGAATTGCAGCGTCCACGTATAGCCGGGGATCAGCGGCGCGACGGAAAGGGCTATGCCGAAGAGGGCCAGCAGAACGAACTGCATATCAATAAAAGGGGCGTGGTGGCGCGTCCGCAGCATGTGCCTGCCGACATGCGGCAGGATGAGCAGGGCGACGCCGGGCGCGAGCAGCCAGGCATATCCCAGCGGCTGACTTCCCCCGCCGGCGTTGTGGGCAAGCCCCAAAACGCCTGGACCCAGACGGCGGCGATGTAGAGCGCGGCCCACATCCGCCATTCGCGGCGCTCGGTGACCCCGCGCAGGAGGCACAGGAACAGCAGCACGGCCAGCAGCACAAGCTGCGGCTGCGTCCCGAGTTCGTCCACGAGGGTCAGGCTCGCCGCGTTGCGGAGCATGGGGGCGAAGCCGGGAGCCGGGATGCCGTTGACCCGGATATAGATGCCGGTCTGATCCGGCAGGGGGCTCGGCAAGGAATAAAGCCCGTCGCTGGAGGGGCGCACCGGGGTTCCGTTGCTTTCCCCGGGACGGACCAGCCAAACCTGCGGGATGCCGGGGAGCTGCCCGGCTATGCGGGTATTCAGATCCAGAACGAGCGGAAAGGCCGGGGCCTTGCCCTCAACCTCCAAGCGCATCCAGATGGTCCCCGCCTGATGGGGGAGGGATTCCGGCTCGTAGGGCTTGAATTCTTTTTGGGCGTTCGGGGACAGGACATCCGTCAGCGTGTGGGTGCCTTTGGGGTCCAGCAGCCACTCCGCCTGGAGAGGCACGGAAGCCCCCTCTTTGGCCAAAGCGGAACCTGGCTCTTCGGAAACCGCGGGAAGGGCCGAAGCCGTCTGCACCACCGGAGCGGCGGGCGTTTCCGGTGCCGTCTGTTCGACCACGGCCTGAAGCGCCTCTTGAACGACGGAAGGCGTCGCTGTGGACACCTCCGGGACGGGAGACGCGGGCGCAGGGTCGGCCGCGCCCATGCCGGGGGTCAGAACGAGCAGCAGCGCGGCGAAAAGCGGCATGTACACACGGAGGCGGGAATGTTTGAACGGCAAGAAAGAGTGCATAGGCGATGTGGGGTTCGGGTGACGGGAAGACAAACGATAAGGAATCAAGTCTGCTCCGGGACGCGCCGTTGCCGTGCTGAACGGGGGCGCGGTCGCTTCCACAGGGCGATAACTGTAAATACGCCGCTCGGAAGCTGTCGGCAAGTTATTAAAGAAAGCATATGATATCCCCGGATTAAACACCAGACGTCAAAGGGGCGTTGCCGAGGGTGAAGAAAAAAATCAGAAAAAAAATAAAAAGTCGTTGACAGAGGCGGCGTGGAGGTGCATAAACCGTTCTCGCCGCTGCGGGACGGAATGTCTCGCTGAGCCGGGCAGGGCCGAGAGGCCGGGCACGGCGGGGCGAACAAGTTTTTTGAAAAAAGCAGAAGAAAGCGGTTGACAGCGAGAAGGGGTCGGGATAAATTCCCGCTTCTGCGCCGGGGAGAAATCCTCGCGGCGCGCTCCGAAAAAAAAAACTTCGGGGTTCGGAAAAAAAGTTGTTGACAAGCTGGACCGGGCGGGGTAAGTTCCCGCTTCGCCGCTGACGGAAACGCAGCGGCTGAGGCAACGGCCTCTGGTTCTTTGACAAGTGAAGAGCGAGTTGGGAATAAGAAACTTTGAGTTTTAGCCCATAGAGATATGGGCAAGCTAGTTGTTTTCAATCAACTGGAGAGTTTGATTCTGGCTCAGATTGAACGCTGGCGGCGTGCTTAACACATGCAAGTCGAACGTGAAAGTCCTTCGGGGCGAGTAAAGTGGCGCACGGGTGAGTAACGCGTGGATAATCTACCCTTAAGATGGGGATAACGGCTGGAAACGGTCGCTAATACCGAATACGCTCCCGATTTTATCATTGGGGGGAAAGATGGCCTCTGCTTGCAAGCTATCGCTTAAGGATGAGTCCGCGTCCCATTAGCTAGTTGGCGGGGTAACGGCCCACCAAGGCAACGATGGGTAGCCGGTCTGAGAGGATGACCGGCCACACTGGAACTGGAACACGGTCCAGACTCCTACGGGAGGCAGCAGTGGGGAATATTGCGCAATGGGCGAAAGCCTGACGCAGCGACGCCGCGTGAGGGATGAAGGTTCTCGGATCGTAAACCTCTGTCAGGGGGGAAGAAACCCCCTCGTGTGAATAATGCGAGGGCTTGACGGTACCCCCAAAGGAAGCACCGGCTAACTCCGTGCCAGCAGCCGCGGTAATACGGAGGGTGCAAGCGTTAATCGGAATTACTGGGCGTAAAGCGCACGTAGGCGGTAGTGTAAGTCAGGGGTGAAATCCCACGGCTCAACCGTGGAACTGCCTTTGATACTGCCCAACTTGAATCCGGGAGAGGGTGGCGGAATTCCAGGTGTAGGAGTGAAATCCGTAGATATCTGGAGGAACACCGGTGGCGAAGGCGGCCACCTGGACGGTAACTGACGCTGAGGTGCGAAAGCGTGGGTAGCAAACAGGATTAGATACCCTGGTAGTCCACGCTGTAAACGATGGGTGCTGGGTGCTGGGATGTATGTCTCGGTGCCGTAGCTAACGCGATAAGCACCCCGCCTGGGGAGTACGGTCGCAAGGCTGAAACTCAAAGAAATTGACGGGGGCCCGCACAAGCGGTGGAGTATGTGGTTTAATTCGATGCAACGCGAAGAACCTTACCCAGGCTTGACATCTAGGGAACCCTTCGGAAATGAAGGGGTGCCCTTCGGGGAGCCCTAAGACAGGTGCTGCATGGCTGTCGTCAGCTCGTGCCGTGAGGTGTTGGGTTAAGTCCCGCAACGAGCGCAACCCCTATCTTCAGTTGCCAGCAGGTAAGGCTGGGCACTCTGGAGAGACCGCCCCGGTCAACGGGGAGGAAGGTGGGGACGACGTCAAGTCATCATGGCCCTTACGCCTGGGGCTACACACGTACTACAATGGCGCGCACAAAGGGTAGCGAGACCGCGAGGTGGAGCCAATCCCAAAAAACGCGTCCCAGTCCGGATTGGAGTCTGCAACTCGACTCCATGAAGTCGGAATCGCTAGTAATTCGAGATCAGCATGCTCGGGTGAATGCGTTCCCGGGCCTTGTACACACCGCCCGTCACACCACGAAAGTCGGTTTTACCCGAAGCCGGTGAGCTAACTCGCAAGAGAAGCAGCCGTCTACGGTAGGGCCGATGATTGGGGTGAAGTCGTAACAAGGTAGCCGTAGGGGAACCTGCGGCTGGATCACCTCCTTTATAGGAAAAATTCCCAACTCGCTCTTCACTTGCAAGGAACAAGGGCTTAACGCCATGCTCTTTGAGAAGAAAACGTCAGGGGCCTGTAGCTCAGGTGGCTAGAGCGCACGCCTGATAAGCGTGAGGTCGAAAGTTCAAGTCTTTCCAGGCCCACCACTTATCAGGGGGTATAGCTCAGCTGGGAGAGCATCTGCTTTGCACGCAGAGGGTCGACGGTTCGATTCCGCCTACCTCCACCACAAGCTTGCTGACGTACAGTCCATGATTGGTCATTGACGCGAAGATTTCGCGGCAGTCATCCAGGCATGGCCTGGTCGCACCAGTCGGAAACACCGGCGGGTGCTGCTCATTTACAATTGAATAGGGGAATGGGAAGGGAATAGTAAAGTTCTTGAGAAATAAGATATCAAGGGCAACAGGTGAATGCCTTGGCGCTGAGAGGCGATGAAAGACGCGGTAAGCTGCGATAAGCATCGGGGAGGAGCTAAACATCCTACGATCCGATGATTTCTGAATGGGGAAACCCGATGGGAGTCATGTCCCATCATCCTGAGCTGAATATATAGGCCCAGAGAAGCCAACCCGGGGAAGTGAAACATCTCAGTACCCGGAGGAAGAGAAATCAAACGAGACTCCCAAAGTAGCGGCGAGCGAAATGGGAAGAGCCCAAACCGAGTGGTTTCGACCATTCGGGGTTGTAGGGCCGGCATACGCGATTCTGGAGTAGGCAGAGGAAGTGAGCTGGAAAGCTCCGCCACAGCGGGTGATAGCCCCGTACTCGAAACCGAAAAGGACGCAGCCGGTACCTGAGTACTGCGAGGCACGTGGAACCTCGTGGGAATCTAGGGGGACCATCCTCTAAGGCTAAGTACTCCTCAGCGACCGATAGTGAACTAGTACCGTGAGGGAAAGGTGAAAAGAACCCCTGTTAGGGGAGTGAAATAGAATCTGAAACCTGTTGCCTACAAGCTGCGAGAGCTACTTCGGTAGTGATCGCGTGCCTTTTGTATAATGAGTCAGCGAGTTACTCTACCGTGCGAGGTTAAGCGAAAGCGTAGCCGTAGTGAAAGCGAGGCTTAATAGGCCGACTAGTACGTTGGAGTAGACCCGAAACCGGGTGATCTATCCATGAGCAGGTTGAAGCAAGGGTAAAGCCTTGTGGAGGACCGAACCGTCAACGGCTGAAAACGTTCCGGATGACTTGTGGATAGGGGTGAAAGGTCAATCAAACCCGGTGATAGCTGGTTCTCCCCGAAATATATTGAGGTATAGCCTCGGGAATTGATTAGCGGAGGTAAAGCACTGACAGAGCTAGGGGTCCTACCAGATTACCAAACTCTATCAAACTCAGAATGCCGCTTAATTGTATCCCGGGAGTCAGACGGCGGGTGCGAAGGTTCGTCGTCAAAAGGGAAACAGCCCAGACCAACAGCTAAGGTCTCCAAATCCATGCTCAGTGGTGAAGGTAGTGGAACCGTTTAGACAGCCAGGACGTTGGCTTAGAAGCAGCCATCGTTTAAAGAAAGCGTAATAGCTCACTGGTCTAATGGCTCTGCGCCGAAAATGTAACGGGGCTAAGCATGGTACCGAAGCTTTGGCAATCTCCTTTGGGGATTGGGTAGGGGAGCGTTCGCTGCGGGCTGAAGGTGTGCCGGAAGGCATGCTGGACTGCAGTGAAGTGATTATGCTGACATGAGTAACGATAAAATATGTGAAAAACATATTCGCCGAAAACCCGAGGTTTCCTGGGTAAAGGTAATCTTCCCAGGGTTAGTCGGATCCTAAGGTGAGGGTGAAAGCCGTAACCGATGGAAAACAGGTTAATATTCCTGTACTTGTTGTGTAGCGCGATGGAGGGACGCAGGAAGATAGGCGGGCCGGGTGTTGGATATCCCGGTGCAAGCGTGTAGGAATATCCGGTAGGCAAATCCGCCGGACGAATCTGAGACGCGAGTCCGTGGGCGCAAGCCCTGAAGCCGTTGAGTCTATGCTGCCTAGAAAAGCTCCTAAGTTTATCCACAGCAATCCGTACCGCAAACCAACTCAGGTGGGTGGGATGAACAATCCAAGGCGCTCGAGAGAACTCTGGCCAAGGAACTCGGCAAAATAACCCCGTAACTTCGGAAGAAGGGGTGCTCTCTAGGGTGACATGTTTAACATATGAAGCCCCGGGGAGCCGCAGTGAATTGGTGGTGGCGACTGTTTACTAAAAACATAGGTCTGTGCGAAGTCCTAAAGACGACGTATACGGACTGACGCCTGCCCGGTGCTGGAAGGTTAAAAGGAGGGGTCAGCGCAAGCAAAGCTCCGAATTGAAGCCCCAGTAAACGGCGGCCGTAACTATAACGGTCCTAAGGTAGCGAA
>OJSP01001316.1_pt1 | contig 26902 bp, 19 predicted proteins | sample 1599561 | NCBI WGS metagenome assembly OJSP01 (sample SAMN04168659, study PRJEB22393) | human gut metagenome | biome: human gut microbiome; feature: stool | host: Homo sapiens | collected 2014-05-12
TGGCTGCAAAGTCCGGCGGCGCATCCGTCAACACTGCAATGGGCTATGAGCTGGATGCCATTGCGGCTTCCACCATCGGCGGCGTTTCCACCACCGGCGGTGTCGGCACCGTGCCTGGCATTCTGGTCGGCGTTCTGGTCTTTGAGCTGATGAAGGTCGCTCTGCAGTTTATGAACGTCAACTCCTCTTACACCTATATCGTCCAGGGCCTTGTCATCATCGTGGCTGTGGCCATCGATATCCGTAAGTACCTGGCAAAGAAGTAACCCCTCATTCGCATACAGAGAAGCCCCCCGCCGGTTCTCCCGGCGGGGGGCTTCTGCTGTTATTTTCCCAGCTGCCGCTGCTGCAGGCGGTACTGGCGGGGTGTCAGTCCCTCCTGCTGCTTGAACAGGCTTCCAAATAGCCCTCCGCGTTTTCTCGCCCACTCTCCGAAAAAAGTTGGAGAACTTTTTCTTTTTCGTTGAATTGCACAAGAACGTGCCTCCTTGTTTGGCGGTTGCGTTGAATTTATGAACGTTCTTTGAATTTTGATATTTTCCTTCGATTTATTATAACACAGCTCCCGGAAGAGTGGTATACTACAAGCCAGAAACAGTACTGTTAAGTTCGGAAAACAAAGATCGGTGAATGAGGTGTGTCTTATGAGCGTTTACGAAAAAATTTCCGGTTTTGCGGATGAGATCAGCCAGGACTTTGACCAGCAGCTCAAAACTGTGACGGATCTGGGGATGAAGTATATCTGCATCCGCAGCGCCGAGCACAAGGGCATTGCCGATTACACCCCCGAGGAAGTGCGCACCGTTCTTCTGCCGAAGCTGCGGGCCGCAGGTGTGGGCGTTTCCAGCCTGGGTACGGCCATCGGCAAGGTGGAGGTGGACGATGAAGAGGGCTTTGCCAAGCAGCTGGAGCAGCTGGAAACGCTCTGCGAAACGGCCAAGCTGCTGGATTGCTCCTTCATCCGGATGTTCAGCTTCCTCATCCCCAAGGATGCCGATGCAGACAGCTATACCGATGTGGTGCTGGATAAGCTGCGTCAGTTTATCCGGATCGCGGAAAAGCATGACATTGTCCTGCTCCATGAAAATGAGAAGGGCATCTACGGAGACACCGGTGCCCGCTGCAAATTGCTGTTCGACCGGCTGGCCTGCCCCCACTTCAAGGCGGCGTTTGATTTTGCCAACTTTGTCCAGTGTGAGCAGGACACCGCGGAGTGCTGGGAATTGCTCCATGACCAGATCGCTTATATCCACATCAAGGATGCTCTGCCCGGCTACCTGCTGAATGTGCCCGCAGGCACCGGCCTTGGCAAGATCCCTGAGCTGCTTCGCCGTGCTTTCTGCGAGGAGGGCTACCACGGCTTCCTGACGCTGGAGCCCCATCTGGCAATGTTTGATTTCTTTGCACCAGGAGCCAAAGGCGGTAAGAGCCAGAAGCTCCAATTTGAGAATAACCCGATCGTCGAGAAGATGAAGTCCGAGATGGCCGAGCCGGGCCGCCCCAAGGACGGCGCAGAAGCTTACGCCACCCAGTATCATGCGCTGGTCGAGATCCTGAATCCCATTCTCAATTGATATCCACTCTCTGTTTACCATAAGCTGCCACAACAGAAGCCCCCCGCCGGGAGAACCGGCGGGGGGCTTCTGCTGTTTGCGGCAAAAAAGCTGGGCCCCATGCTGTCAGCAACTTTTCATTTGGAATATGGCAATATTTTGCAGCTTGTCAGTCACTGGCAGGCCGCTTTTTTCTTTGTCAAAGGCAGTTTCGTGAAAATGACCGAAAGAGGAACCCTGATTTGTGAATATCAACAAAAGTTTTCAAAACACTTGATTTTGATTTAGGGGGGGGGGGTATAATGAAATGACAGAAAATTCCTTTGAGAACAAAGCACTCAGCAACCTGGCTGAGACCTGCAATGCGGAAAATGGAACCTACAGGGGAGGTGACAGTGCGGTAGGAATCTGGAGGGTTCCTTGCGGGGAATCCGTTGCAAAAATGCAAATAGCGATGAAAGGAATGAAGAAAGTTGAAACAGAAAAGTCAAAACCGGTTTTTTGCGGCCCTGCTGGCAGTGGCAATGATGCTTCAGATGCTTCCCATGCTGGCTTTTGCGGATGACGCACCCGGCATCGAAGAAACGTATGTAGCATGGAACGAAAATCAGGGTCATAAGGGCTATCCGTCTTTGGAAGCTGCTGTGGAAAATGCATCGAGCGATGATACCATCACCCTTGGCGCGGGCAGTTATACACTGTACAAAAAAATCAAAGACAATCAAAAGCCCAAGGGAAAAAACCTGACCTTTGTGGGGCAGGGGTCTGATAAAACGACCTGGTATATCGGTGCTGAGGTGCCGGACCCGAATCTTTTGGGCACAGAGTATAACGGCGATTACAGCTTTGATGGTGCCGGAACAGTCACCTTCAAAAATATGACGCTTCGCTCCGGTGATAAAGATTATCTGGGCTTCATCCGTATTGACAATACAGTGGTAGAAAACTGCGTCATCAACGGCGAGACCTTCTACTGGGGTTATAAAAGTGCAGTGTTCACTAATACGACCTTCAATGCTCCAGATGGACGATATGCACTCTGGACGTATTGCTCCCCGATCATGACATTTGATACCTGTACCTTTAATGCAAGCGGAAAAGTGATCAATGTTTACACGGATTACAGTGCAAAAAAATTTGACATTACGGTTAACTTTAACAACTGCACCGTGAATTCCTCCAATGGCTTCTTCGATAAGCAAGCGCTGATCATCAACGACAGCAACAGGGGCGACTGTAAGTACATCATCAATATCAAAGATCCCCATGTCACGGCTGCCCGGAGTACAACGACCTGTTCGCAGGTGTTCGGCTTTAAATACAATACTGGTCGGACAGAGGTGTACTGGAACGGTGAGCCGGTCTGGAAAGAAGGCAAGATGCTGACCCACAGCTATACCGATGGTGAGCATGACAAGGCTTTTACCACCACCTATTCGGAGTGGAAAACGATCGATGCACGAAATGAGTGGCGGGATGTAACGAAGACCTGCGATTACTGCCACCGGGAGTTGGAAAAACATCAGGAAACTGCCAGTGTGTACCGCCTCCAGTACAACCTGAATGGAGGCGTTGACGACGAAACTGCCAATTACAGCGATGCTTTTTCCCATGAAAATGAGAGCGTGACGCTTGCAGCGGCTCCCACACGAGAAGGCTACCAGTTTGCTGGATGGCTGAGCCTTAATGGTAAGCTCTATAGAGCCGGGAGTGAGCTTGTCCTGACGGGTGATGAGGTGTTTACGGCACAGTGGAAGAAGGATGAGCCTGTCGTCAATCATACCCTGACCGTGACCGGCGGCACCTTTGCTGTGAAAAACGGCGGCATTGATGTGACCGATACACTGGAAACCAGCACCGATGAGGCCAGCGGCAAGCAGACCTGCCTTGTGCCGGATGGTGCAGAAGTCACCGTGACGCTGGACCAGACGAAGGTTCCCGAGGGTATGGTGTTTGATCTCTGGTCTACCGGCAAGTTTGAACTGCCGCTGGATCAGGATTACAAGGCTGAGGCCATTACCTTTACCATGAATGGTGATGTGGATGTGGCTGCACAGTACCGCAGCGCTGACATTGAGGATGGTTCTGATGTTGTTGGCCCCATCATTGTCGGTACGGCTGTTGTGGCTGGCGGCGCACTGGTCGGCTACACGCTGGGCACCGATCTTGTGGGCAAGATGTGGGGTCTGCCTTACTTCCCCAGCAACCGCAGTGCTCTTGCGATGATGCTGTGGGAGGATGCAGGCAAGCCTATGCCGGAATCTGAGATCCTTTACCCCGATGTTGGCCAGGAAGAGCAGGATATGGATCTGCAGCATGCTGCCCGCTGGGCCATGGAGCACGACCTCATGCCTGACCTGAACGATCAGGATACAGAGCTGCCCCCTGAACAGGTAAAGTTCTATCCGGACAACATGGTTACCAAGATCAGCGTGTTGCGTGCTTGGAAGAAGGCACAGGACCTCAAGCAGAACGCGCAGTAAAATTTGACATCCTCTGATATTTCCCAAACACAGCAGGAGCGCCCCACCGGGTCATACCGGCAGAGCGCTCCTGCTGTGTTTCTGTTAAGCTTCAGGAAAGGGGAACACACCCCACTCAGCGGCCCACGATGAGGTCGCGGCGGCAGCGCAGGCCGACCGTCAGGAAAGCGCTGTCGCCCAGCTGCCGCAGCACCACCCGCTGGGTGTCGGTCTGGCCCTCGCACAGCAGGGAAAGGTTCAGGGTGGTGGAACCCTTCTCCGTGGTGAGCACCAGCGTGGATACGCCCTGATTCATCAGGGTTTTCATGTCCTGAATGGTGGTGCGGAAGGTGGCGGCACAGTCCGGCACGTCCAGCGTCAGGACACGGCCCTCCTGCCGGGCGGTGTAAAGGACCTGACGGCCCAGCAGGCCCTTGACGGTATACCGGGCTTCGGTGGTCTTTGCCTCGTCAGCGGAGATCAGCATGATGTCGCCCTGAATGGGGTCACCCTCCGGTGCGCCGTAGCCGCCGTAGGCGGGGTCGGTCTCGCCCACGGCAACGTCGCCGCTGTGCAGCGCGATCTCGCCCTGAAGCATTACGCTTTCGTCCTGCGGGGGCAGGTAGCCTGCAACAACGGTGTCATCGGCGGCAGCCGCAGCGGCAGGCTCCTCGGCAAATGCGCCGACGCTCATGGGGATGGCAAGGGACAGCACCAGGGCTGCGGCAATGGCCTGACGGCCCAGCATTGTATTCAGAATCTTCATAAGAAATATACCTCCTGTACTATGGACGAAAAACCGCCCGTTCTGTAATGAATACGGAACGGGCGGCTTGTTTATTGCAGGGGTGTAAAAATTATTCCTCCCGGTTCAGGATCTCCATGAACTCGTCGCCGGTGATGGTCTCCTTCTGGTACAGATACTGGGCCAGCTCATCCAGCTTTGCGCGGTTGTCGGTCAGGATCTGCACAGCCTTGGCGTGCTGGGCCTTGACCAGCTCCACCACCTTCTGGTCGATCTCGCACTGGGTCTGGGCAGAGCAGGCAAGGGAAGTGTCGCCGCCCAGATACTGGTTGTTGACAGTCTCCAGTGCCACCATGTCAAATTCATCGCTCATGCCGTAGCGGGTCAGCATGGCGCGGGCCAGCTTGGTGGCCTGTTCGATATCATTGGAAGCGCCAGTGGTGATGGAGTGGAACACCACTTCCTCGGCGGCACGTCCGCCGGTGAGGGTGGCGATCTTGTTTTCCAGCTCCTCCTTGTTCATCAGGTAGTGGTTGCCCTCGTCCACCTGCATGGTGTAACCCAGAGCACCCGAGGTGCGGGGGATGATGGTGATCTTCTGCACGGGGGCGGAGTGGGTCTGCTTGGCGGCGACCAGAGCGTGGCCGATCTCATGGTAGGCTACGATGCACTTTTCGTGGTCGGTCAGGATGGAGTTCTTTTTCTGGTAGCCTGCAATGACCACCTCGATGCTCTCCTCCAGGTCAGACTGGGTCACGCTCTTGCGGCCTGCACGGACGGCCCGCAGCGCGGCCTCGTTGACGATGTTGGCCAGCTCGGCACCGGACGCACCGGAGGCCATCCGGGCCACGGTGGTAAAGTCGATGCCCGGGGCCAGCGCGACCTTCTTAGCGTGGACCTTCAGGATCTCCTCGCGGCCCTTGAGGTCGGGCAGCTCCACGGGCACCCGGCGGTCAAAGCGGCCGGGGCGGGTCAAGGCAGGGTCAAGGGATTCGGGACGGTTGGTGGCGGCCAGAATGATGACACCGGTGTTGCCCTCAAAGCCGTCCATCTCGGTCAGCAGCTGGTTCAGGGTCTGCTCGCGCTCATCGTTGCCGCCGTATTGGCCGCCGCTGCGCTTTTGGCCGATGGCATCGATCTCATCGATAAACACGATGCAGGGCGCTTTCTCCTTGGCCTGCTTGAACAGGTCGCGCACCTTGGAGGCACCCATGCCCACGAACATCTCCACGAACTCGGAGCCGGAGATGGAGAAGAAGGGCACGTTGGACTCACCGGCCACAGCCTTGGCCAGCATGGTCTTGCCGGTACCCGGAGGGCCCACCAGCAGGATGCCCTTGGGCATTTTGGCACCAATGCTCTCATACTTGCTGGGGTCGTGCAGATAGTTGACGACTTCCTGTAAGTTTTCCTTGGCCTCGTCTTCACCGGCCACATCCGCAAAGCGAATGCCTGCCGTGGACTGCACATAGACCTTGGCGTTGGATTTGCCCATGCCGCCAAACATCATGGAGCCCGGGCCGCCGCCGGCCTTTTCCATCAGCTTTTTGTTCATCTGGTTGCCGATGGCCGAGAACAGGATGATGGGCAGGACGAACCAGATCAAAAAGCTCAGCACCGGCGAGGACTGTTCCACGATCTCGCTGGAGAAGGTGGCTCCGGCATTGTACAGCCGCTCGGTCAGGCCGGTGTCGTTCATCAGGCCGGTCTTGTAGACCTGCGTCTCGTCCTTATCGGTAAAGATGATCTGGTTGGATTCAATGTCCACACGGCCGATGTTCTTCTCCTCGGTCATGGTCATAAAGGTGCCGTAGTCCACCTCTTTGACCTGGCGCTCCTCCATCCACGGCAGCAGCACAAGGTTGAGGAGCAGCAGCATCAGCAGCACGATGGCATAGTAGATCGCCAACGGCTTGCGCGGTGTCTTGACTTCTTTCATAGGATTTCCTCCTCGGTAAACGGCCTCGCCCTCTCAGTCTGCTTCGCAGCCAGCTCTCCCAAAGGGAGAGCCTTTGACAAATCGGTCAGGGGCCTTATTCTTTCGATAAGCTTATCTTAACACAACGAAAATTAACAAAAAAGCTTTTCGAGGGCTTGTTTCCAAAAACTTCCCAGATTCTTAACAAACCCCGAAGCCTGGCGGGAGGGAAGCGTGGGCATCCCCCGCTTTCTCAGCGCTCTACGATTCGATGCAGAAAGCGCAAAATTTGGAAAATTGTGCCGCTCCTGATGTGAATTTGTTTCATTTTTGATATGAGCCAAACTTCTTGACAGCAAATCCGACGTTTGGTACAATAAGCTCACTTTGAAACACAAAGACCAAATGCGTTGACGGGGAAAAAACGATCTTCTTCTGCTTCAGAGAGCTGCCGGGTGGTGCAAGACAGTGCGGAGGGTTTCGGCTACTGGCCCCTGAGCGGCAGAGCTGAACGGAGAGTAGGCTCTGACGGATGCCCACCGTTACCGGGGCAGCGATTCGCCGCCAAAAGCTGATCGTGTGAGTGGCTGGTTTTCCAGCAAAGAGAGTGGTACCACGGGTGCTCTGTTAGAAAAAATGACAGGCCCTCGTCTCTCAAGGCTTATCGCCTTGGAGACGAGGGCCTTTTCGTATGTAACTCCTTCAGTCAGATCCTTACGGATCTGCCAGCTCCCTCGGGGAGGGAGCCTCTGGCGAAGCGGGAAACTTTACCGTACTGCCAAGGGCCCCATCTCAGAGGGGGCTGTCACCGTAGGTGACTGGGGGAGTTGGGCAGGAAGAAACCTCAAAAGTGTAATTTGTTTAGGAGGACACGCAAAATGATGGACGCAACCAAGTACGCACCGGGATATTACCCTGTCCCTGCCGGTTATGACAGCTGGGTGAAGAAGGATCACATTGAAAAGGCCCCGGCCTGGTGCAGTGTGGATCTGCGCGACGGCAATCAGGCTCTGATCGTGCCCATGAGCCTGGAGGAAAAGCTGGAGTTCTTCCAGATGCTGGTGAAGATCGGCTTCAAGGAGATCGAGGTGGGGTTCCCCGCCGCCAGCGATACCGAGTACGAGTTCCTGCGCACCCTGATCGAGAAAAACATGATCCCGGAGGATGTGACCGTGCAGGTGCTGACCCAGTGCCGCGACCACATCATCCGCAAGACCTTTGAGGCTGTCAAGGGTGCCCCCCGCGCGGTCATCCACTTCTATAATTCCACCTCCGTGGCCCAGCGTGAGCAGGTGTTCCACAAGAGCAGGGAAGAGATCAAGAAGATCGCCACCGACGGCGCAAAGCTGGTCCGGCAGCTGAGCCAGGAGTACGAAGGCAACTTCCTGTTTGAGTACAGCCCCGAGAGCTTTACCGGCACCGAGGTGGACTATGCCGTGGAGGTCTGCAACGCAGTGCTGGACATCATGCAGCCCACGCCTGATCGCCCCATGATCATCAACCTGCCCGTCACGGTCGAAATGAGTATGCCCCATGTCTACGCCAACCAGATCGAGTACTGCGACAAGCACCTCAAGTACCGTGACAGCGTGATCATCTCCACCCATCCCCACAACGACCGCGGCACCGGTGTTGCCTGCGCCGAAATGGCCGTTCTGGCCGGAGCCCAGCGCGTGGAGTGCTGCCTGTTCGGCAACGGTGAGCGCACCGGCAATGTGGATGCCGTGACTCTGGCCATGAATCTGTACAGCCACGGCGTAGACCCCAGACTGGACTTTTCCGATATGCCCGAGATCTGCGCTACCTACGAGCGCGTGACCCGGATGCACATCTACGAGCGCACCCCCTACGCCGGTCAGCTGGTGTTTGCAGCCTTCTCGGGCAGCCATCAGGATGCCATTGCAAAGGGCATGGCCTACCGCAAGGAGCGGGGCGAGCACCGCTGGACCTGCCCCTACATCCCCATCGACCCCCACGATATCGGTCGCACCTATGATGCCGATGTCATCCGCATCAACAGCCAGAGCGGCAAGGGCGGCATCGGCTTTGTGCTGGAGCAGAACTACGGCTATAACCTGCCCCCCAAGATGCGCGAGGTGCTGGGCTACAAGGTCAAGAGCGTGTCCGACCACAGCCACAAGGAGCTGAGTGCAGGCGAGGTGCTCCGCATCTTCGAGGAGAGCTTCCTCAACCGCGAAAAGCCCCTCCGTGTGGTGGAGGCCCACTTTGCACAGGTCAACGGCATTACCGCCACGGTCACTCTGGACCTGAACGGTCAGCGCAAGGTGGTCACTTCGGTGGGCAATGGTCGTCTGGATGCTGTGGCCAACGCCATCCAGAGCGCCACCGGGATGGATTTCCATCTGGAAAGCTACTCGGAGCACAGCCTGGACGAGGGCAGCACCTCCCGTGCAGCTTCCTATGTGGGCCTTGCCTGGGGGGATGGCAGCATGACCTGGGGTGCCGGCACCGACACCGATATCATCGTCGCCGGCATCAAGGCGCTGGTTTCGGCAATTAACAGTAAGTAAAAATCGAACTCCCTCAGTCACCTGCGGTGACAGCTCCCTCTAAGAGGGAGCCTGTTGCGTAACGGAAAGGCAAAGAGGCCCCCTCCTAGAGGGGGCTGTCGCGTAAGCGACTGGGGGAGTTATAGAAAATAAAAGGAGAGTATCACCATGGGAATGACTCTGACGCAGAAAATTCTGGCCGCACATGCGGGTTTGCCGGAGGTCAAGGCAGGCCAGCTCATCAATGCCAAGCTCGATATCGTGCTGGGCAACGATATCACCACCCCGGTCGCCATCAACGAGTTTGAGAAGGCAGGTTTTGACGGCGTGTTCGACAAGGAGCACATTGCCATCGTGCTGGATCACTTCGTCCCCAATAAGGACATCAAGAGCGCAACCCAGTCCAAGCAGTGCCGCGAGTTTGCCAACAAATATGATATCCTCAACTTCTACGATGTGGGTCAGATGGGTGTTGAGCACGCCCTCCTGCCCGAAAAAGGCATCGTGACCGCCGGTGACTGCATCATCGGTGCCGACAGCCACACCTGCACCTACGGTGCACTGGGCGCATTCTCCACCGGTGTGGGCTCCACCGATATGGCCGCCGGTATGGCCACCGGCATGGCATGGTTCAAGGTGCCCTCTGCCATCAAGTTTGTGCTCAAGGGCAAGTTCAGCCCCCGCGTATCCGGCAAGGACCTGATCCTGCACATCATCGGCATGATCGGTGTGGACGGCGCGCTGTACAAGTCCATGGAATTCACCGGCCCGGGTGTGGCTTCCCTGACCATGGAGGATCGCCTCTGCGTCTGCAACATGGCCATTGAGGCCGGTGCCAAGAACGGCATCTTCCCTGTGGACGAGGTCACCAGAGCGTATCTAAACGGCCGCAGCCAGCGCACCCCGGTCTACTACGAGGCTGACCCGGATGCCGAATACGAAAAGACCATCGAGATCGACCTGGACAAGCTGGAGCCCACGGTCAGCTACCCCCATCTGCCGGAGAACACCCACCCCGCCAGCGAGGGAAAGGACATCCGGATCGATCAGGTGGTCATCGGCAGCTGCACCAATGGCCGTCTGGAGGATATGGAGGCCGCTTACAACATCCTCAAGGGCAAGCACATCGCCAAGGGCGTGCGGGGCATCATCATCCCGGCCACCATGGCGGTTTATAAGGAGTGCATCCTGCGCGGCTGGACCGAAGCCTTTATTGATGCGGGCTGCATCGTGTCCACCCCCACCTGCGGCCCCTGCCTGGGCGGTTATATGGGCATCCTGGCCGAGGGGGAGCGCTGCGTCTCCACCACCAACCGCAACTTTGTGGGCCGCATGGGCCATGTCAAGAGTGAAGTCTATCTGGCAAGCCCGGCCACTGCCGCTGCCAGCGCCCTGACCGGCTATATCACCGACCCCCGCACGGTCTGATCGAAAAGGAGAAACAACGATGAACGCAAAAGGTTCTGTTTTCAAATACCCGGATAACGTGGATACCGATGTCATCATCCCGGCCCGCCACCTGAACACCCAGGACCCCAAGGAGCTGGCCAGCCACTGCATGGAGGATATCGACAAGGACTTTGTCCGGAACGTCAGGGACGGCGATGTTATGGTGGGCGGCTGGAACTTCGGCTGCGGCTCCTCCCGTGAGCACGCCCCCGTGGCCATCAAGGCCGCGGGCATCTCGGTGGTCATTGCCAAGAGCTTTGCCCGCATTTTCTACCGCAACAGCATCAACATCGGCCTGCCCATCATGGAGTGCCCCGAGGCTGTGGATGCCATCAGCGCAGGGGATACCGTCAGCGTGGATTTTACTACCGGCCTCATCACCGATGAGACCACCGGCAAGACCTTCCAGGCGGAACCCTTCCCGCCGTTTATCCAGAAGATCATTGCCGACGGTGGCCTGATGAAGTCCATCAAGGCGAAGCAGTAAGGCAAACATCCTCGCCCTCTCCGTCACAGCTAACGCTGTGCCACCTCTCCCAAAGTGAGAGGCCTTGGCAGTACGGTAAACTTTTTGGTTTTGCCAAGGGCTCCCCCTTTGGGGGAGCTGGCGCGTCAGCGCCTGAGAGGGTGAGCCTGCTGACAATAAGGAGAACAAACCAATGGAAAAAAACATTGCTGTCATCTGGGGCGACTGCTCCAGCCCCGAGATCGTGAAGCAGACCCTCCGCGTTCTCGATAAGGTGGCCGAAAAGTACGGCCACACCTTCCACTACACCGACGCCGCAATGGGCGGCGAGGCCATTGACAAGTACGGCGACCCGCTGCCCCAGCATGAGCTGGACAAGTGCCTTGCGGCCGACAGCGTCCTTCTGGGCGCGGTGGGCGGCCCCAAGTGGGAGGGCCTGCCCGGTGAGCAGCGCCCCGAAAAGGGTCTGCTCCGCCTCCGCGCCGGGATGGGTCTCTACTCCAACAACCGCCCGGCCAAGATCTGGCCCCAGCTGGCCCCGGCCAGCCCCCTCAAGCCCGAGATCGTGGCAAAGGGCATCGACTTCATCATCGTGCGAGAGCTCATCGGCGGCGTCTACTTCGGCAAGCACGAGACTTACACGCTGGAAAACGGCGAGAAGCAGGCTGTGGATTCCATGCCCTACTCGGAGCATGAAATCGAGCGCATTGGACGCATCGGCTTCGAGACGGCCATGAAGCGCCGCAGGAAGCTCTGCTGCGTGGATAAGGCCAATGTGCTGGATACCAGCCGCCTCTGGCGTGCGGTCATGCACCGCCTGCAGGCTGAGTACCCCGAGGTGGAGTACAGCGAGATGTTCGTGGACAACTGTGCCATGCAGGTCGTCAAGGACCCCAGCCAGTTCGATGTCATCGTCACCGAGAACATGTTCGGCGACATCATCTCCGACGAAGCTTCCATGATCACCGGCTCCATCGGCATGATCCCCTCGTCCAGTCTGGGCGACGGCACCCGGGGCCTGTATGAGCCCATCCACGGCTCTGCCCCCGACATCGCGGGCAAGGACATCGTCAACCCCACCGCCTGCATCCTCTCCGCCGCCATGATGCTGCGCTACTCCTTCGGCATGACCGAGGAGGCCGACGCCATCGAGAGCGCGGTGAACAAGGTGCTGGACAAGGGCCTGCGCACCGCCGATAATATGAGCGAGGGCTGCACCTGCCTCGGCTGTACCGCAATGGGCGATGCCATCCTCGCGGAGATCTGAGCCAGAGCAGGCAATGTACGAGCGCCACAGACGGCAGAGCACAATAGGCTGTTCCGGCAGGCACTGTCTTTGAAACTTGCGATAAAATAAAATGCACCGCCGTCTCTCACAGTTTCGTGGGAGGCGGCGGTTTTTGTATCCCAGAGATAAAAAGTATGTCTTATAATTTTAACAAAATGCCAAAATCGAAAAAACAGGGTAAATAATATTGACGAAAGTTGCCCGAAAATGTATTATTGTGATATGGGAGCAAAACGCTTCCTAAATTATAAGGAGGAATTTTTTATGATGTTGCGGTTCAGAAAAATGATGGCAGTCCTGTTGGCGGCGGCGCTGACACTGACGATGCTTACTGCCTGCGGCGGCGGTGGCAGTGGAAGAGGAAGTATCGATGCGAAAGTCAAGCTGACAAATGATATAAATAATTTTTTGACAGGGAGCGACCTGAAGGTCGAATATGACAAGACGCTTGATCAGGTGGCGGAAACTATCCAAGCGTCATACGTTAAAAATAAGGATAATACTAACAAGATTTTGAAAGAAAGTCATAAGTGGATGATAAAAGTAGAAATCGATGAAGAAACTTCGGATGAAGCAAAAGCGGTCGCTGAAGAGGTTGAAAAATATATGGTTTTGGCAGACCCGAAGAACTATGATTGGGGCATTGGCTATTACATCGTTCCGAAAACGGATAAAGATAATAATGTAATAGGCAAGGACATTTATGTCATGCTGGCATGGAAAGAAAAAGCGAACAAGTAACCGGTCGTATATGATTGAGCAATAATAGAACCGCCGCCTCTCACAGTTTCGTGGGAGGCGGCGGCTTTGTATTGTGCTTTGCAGGATTTTGTGTTATTCTGTAACTAATGCCAGCAATGGCAGGAAAAAGGCGCTGTGTCTAAAACGCAGGCGGCTGACTCCTTACCGGCACCTAAGCGCCGGGTAAGGCAGTTTTTCTTGAAGTTGCCACTCCCCGAGTGCTCAAGGGCAGGAAGGGGGTGTGGACCATGACGTTCTCCGATGTTGCAATATTACTGACGCTTCTTGGCGGAGCAATTTTTGTTACATTCCAGATCACATGGACGATCGCACATGAGAACCATGACGATAAAAAACGCAAGAAAAAATGACCGCCTCAGAGTTCCCCAACTTGAACGGTCATTTTCTCTTGACTGATCTGGTAAGGAGCTAGTCGTTTGCAGACACAGCGCCTTTCTAATTGTAGTATAGTCAAATTTCTTTGGGTTGTCAAGCATAGAGAACGAGCCATCAGAATGAATACAATGTCAGCAAATTCCGCTTTCCGCCTTAAAGTGTGAAATAGATTCATTTGACAAATCAATTTATGTAAACTATACTAAATCCTGTCTTTCACAATAAAAATAGCCCGTGTGCCGGGATGGATAAACAGAGATAGGATGGGAAAAACGATATGCTGACACTGGATAAGATCTACCACGCCGCCTTTGTCCTCAAGGACGTAGCCCGCAAGACCGACCTCATCGAGGCACCCCGGCTCTCCAAGGACTGCCAGCTCTACCTCAAGACCGAGAACCTGCAGGTGACCGGTAGCTTCAAGGTGCGCGGCGCTTATTATAAGATCAGCCAGCTCTCCAAGGAGGAGAGCGACAAGGGCGTCATCGCCTGCTCGGCGGGCAACCACGCACAGGGCGTGGCGCTGGCCGCTACCCGCCGCGGCATCAAGAGCATCGTCTGTATGCCGGACGGCGCGCCCATCATGAAGGTGGAGAACACCAAGAACCTCGGTGCGGAGGTCTGCCTTGTACCCGGCACCTACGACGACGCCCACGACAAGGCCGTGGAACTGCAGGAAGAAACGGGCATGACCTTCATCCATCCCTACGACGACGAGCAGGTCATCGCCGGTCAGGGTACTATCGGCCTCGAAATTCTCGACCAGCTGCCCGATGTGGACGCTGTCATCGTGCCTGTGGGAGGCGGCGGACTCATCTCCGGCGTGGCCTTCGCCATCAAGAGCCTGAAGCCTGACGTCAAGGTCTACGGCGTGCAGGCCGAGGGCGCACCCAGCATGTACCGCTCCCTCCACGAGCACAAATACCAGACCCTCTCTGCCGTCTCCACCTTCGCAGACGGCATTCAGGTCAAGACCCCCGGCGAGCTGACCTACAAGCTCTGCGAGGAGTATGTGGACGACATCGTCACTGTCACTGAGGACGAGACCGCAGCCGCCATCCTCTCCCTGATGGAGAACCAGAAGCTGGTGGCCGAGGGTGCAGGCGCAGTGCCTGTGGCGGCGGCGCTCTTCCACAAGCTGCCCATCGAGGGCAAGAAGGTCGTCTGCCTCGTCTCCGGCGGCAACATCGATGTGAACATCCTCAACCGCGTCATCACCCGCGGCCTCGTCATGAGCGGCCGCAAAGCCAACCTGACCATCGCGCTGGAAGACAAGCCCGGCCAGCTGCAGCAGGTGGCCGACATCGTCTCCCGCTGCGGCAGCAATGTGGTGTCCGTCCTCCACGACGGTTCCGACCCCAACATGCCCATCTCCAGCTGCTTCCTCAAGCTGACTCTCGAGACCCGCGACAACGCCCAGATCGAGCAGATCCGGCAGGAGCTCACCAAGGCAGGCTTCCAGCTGGTGGCCGAGCGCGTATAACTTTATCAGAAGATGCAGAAACGCCGCCCGAATGGGCGGCGTTTCGTTTTGTCAGCCGATGATCTCGTACTGGAAATATTCGCACTTGAGCTTGCTGCCAACGTCGATTTCCGGCGGCAGGAGCGCCAGCGCCACCGGGTTCAGCTCGTCGCTCTCGATGTCGGTGCGGCGCAGGTTGACGTAATCGCCGTCAAAGCTCACGACTTCATAATACCAAGGCCCCATACTGTTTCCTCCCGTGATTCATTCCTGTGTGTTCTCTTTTTCCTGCTTCCGCCAGTGGTAGTACGGCCCGAGGATGCAGACGGCGGCGAGTATCATCACCGCGAGGATGATGCTGGTGACGGTCTGATTGTCGGAGAAAAAGAAGAACAGCAGCTGTCCGCCGCCCACGATGAGCTCCAGCACACCCAGAAGCCTCTGCCAGAAGCGGCGGGCCTCGGCGCTGGCGGATTTCAGCCGCCGCGCCAGTATGCCGGGCAGCTCGAGGCGGAGGACGTCCGCAATGCCCCAGATGAGGAAGATGATGCCGATGACAAGATGGTGTACCATAAGCCGCGCTCCTTTCTGCGTCACGCGCTGAACAGGAAAAAAAAAAAAATTGCAATATAAGTATATCATATCGGTGAGACCCCGGCAAGAACGGGATCTGAAATGTCAGAAACAGAAAGTTTACACGGAACTTCCCGGCGGCTCTTGTGGAAGTTTGAAAAATATGCTATACTATTTTCTACCGATGCGCCATCGCCAAGCGGTAAGGCAGGGGACTTTGACTCCCCCATCGTAGGTTCGACTCCTGCTGGCGCAACTGAAAAAGAACCCGCAGGGGGCCTGGGCGACAGGTTCCGTGCGGGTTTTATTTTTTTGTGAAAAGAGGGTGTTTGTGTGAACGAAGAGAATTCTCTGCTGACCGGGGCAGTGCGGCCCGCGCTGCTGCGGTACGCGCTGCCCATTATCCTGAGCATGGTGGCAACACAGTTTTACGCCGTGGCCGATACCATGATCATCGGCCTGCGGCTGGATGCCGATGCGCTGGCGGCAGTGTCCAACGCTTCCACGGTGCTGATGATCTTTCTGTTCATCTCCGGCGGCATGGAGCTGGGCGGCGGCCTGCTGGTGGCGGCGGGCAAGCCCACTGCCACAAAGCATGAGATGACAGAGCTGCTGTACAACCTGCTGTTCGTGGATGAGGTCATCGCCCTGTTGACCACGGCAGTGGGCTTTGTGACCCTGCCGGCCCTGCTGCGGCTGATCAACACGCCTGCGGAGATCCTGGATACCGCTGTGCTCTATGGGCACATCTATCTGCTGGGGCTGCCATTTCTGATGCCCTACGATCTGAGCAAGGAGTGTGTCATGGGCTGCGGCGATTCCAAAACGCCGCTCAAGGTCATTGTGGCGACCAGCGTGATGAACATTGTGCTTGACCTTGTTCTGGTGGGGCCCTTCGGGGTGGCCGGTGCGGCGGCTGCCACAGCGGTGGCGCAGGTGGCGGGCGCAGTTTACATGGTGGCATTTCTGCGCCGCACCCAGATGGACGCGGCCTTCTCGCCCCGGATGCTCAAGGCGCGCTATGCCAGGGATATCTTCCGGCTGTCGGCCCCCAACAGTGTCCAGCAGGCCAGCGGCACCATCATCACCACGGTCAAACAGGGGCTGCTGGGCGGCCTGGGTGTGGAAGCCATTGCAGGCTTCTCCTGCGCAGGCAAGCTGTCCAGCCTGCTGATGATGCCGGTGTTCGGCTTTGTGCAGTCCACAGTGTTCTTTATTGCGCAAAACACAGCCGCCCTTCAGCCGGGCCGTGTGAAAGAGGGCCTGCGGGAAGGGCGGCGGATCTTGTTGGTGTATTCGCTTGGGGTGGTGGCGGTCTGCATCGGCCTGCGGGGACCGCTGCTCCGGCTCTTTACCACCGACCCGGCAGCGGCCGGCTACGGCTGCACCATGCTGGCCTTTGAGTCGGTGACCTACCTGTTTGTGGCACAGAAGCATCTGTTCGAGGCCCGCCTGCGCGGTGCCCAGAAGATGGGGCTGTATCTGGCCTCCAGCCTGGGGCAGATCGCCCTGAACCTGCTGGCCTGCGTGATCCTGGTGCCCCGCATCGGTTTTGCAGGCTTCTGGATGTCCAGCTGGATCAGCGCACCCATCGGAATGCTGCTGGCGGCGGCGCTGGCGAACCTCTCAGGTACTTCGCACCAGCTCCCCTAATAGGGGGGCTTGCCTCTCCTATTAGGAGAGCTGGCATCCCGCAGGGATGACGGAAAGGTTCAGCCGATCACCTCATACTGAAAATACTCGCACTTGACCTTGCTGCCCACCTCGATCTCGGGCGGCAGCAGGGCCAGCGCAACGGGGTTCAGCTCGTCGCTTTCAATGTCGGTGCGGCGCAGGTTGACATAATCGCCGTCAAAGCTGACGACCTCGTAATACCAGGGGCCCATAGGATACCTTCTTTCATTTGAGCTTTTCTTTGAGCTGCCGCTTCTTGGAGCGGCGGCTTTTTTAATGCTTCCGTCTTTTCTTTTCGTCCCAGGCAAAGTGCCCGGCGTAGAGCAGGAACACGGGCAGGGCGGCAAGGGTGACAGTCCGGCTCAGGCGGATGCCGTCCGGCTGATAGACAAAGTCGATGGTGACCGTTCCGGCGGGGCAGAGAACGGCCATCAGGCCCTCGTCCACCTGCAGGATCTCGGTCTCCTGCCCATTCACATAGGCCGTGAAGCCGTCATCGTAGGGCACGGAGAAGAACATCAGGTTGGCCCTGTCCAACGTGGCCTCGGCGTGGAAGCCTGCGCTGGTCATCTCAAAGGCGGTGCAGGCAGAGGCCCGGCGGTCGGCGCAGTCCTGAGTGTAGCGGGTGTAGGTCAGGTCGTTGAGCTCTGCCGTGGGCAGGGGCGTGAGGTACTGCCCGTAGGCCACCGCATCCTCCTCAGTGAGCACCAGTGCCCGCATGAGCAGGTTGGAGCGGGTGGGGGTCACGGTGTCCTCGTATTGGGCCTCGGTGAGGTAGTAATCGTAGGTGAAGCCCATGGGAACGTAGTTCTGATTCTCGTAGAGAACATAGCCGTCCAGGGTATCGTAATACGTCCAGCCCTCATCGGCCTCAGCGTGGAACTGCTTCTGATGCGCAAGTGTGGTCAGCAGGTATCTGACGCTGAGCAGGCCGCGCAGGGCGTAGTTGGAGAGCTCGGGCTGACTGCGCACATCCCGCTTGACCCCCAGTGCAGGGTAGAAGCTGAGGATGCTGGGAGCGGCGGTGCTGCCGAAATACTGCAGGCAGCTCTTGTCCAGCCACAGGCCCAGATTGTCGTGGGTCTTGTAGGTGTCAATGCGCCAGTCACCCTCGGGCAGATCCTCCTTCAGGGCCAGCGCGTTGATGTACTGCTCCACAAGGTCACTGTCAGTGTTCCACTGGCCGAACTTGCCAATGCCGATGTGGACGATGCCGAACAGGCAGCTGAACGCCAGCACACCGGCCAGCAGGCGGCGGGCAAAGACCCTGCGCTGCTGCCAGCGCCTGCAGATGCAATGGTAGACGGCCAGCCCGCCCAGACCAAAGGCGAGCACGGCGCAGTACTGGCCCGGATTCTGCAGCACGCCCAGGCTCCACTCTTTGGTGGTGGCATCCTGCACGGGCACCAGTGCAAAGGCCAGCGTGGCGATCATCACAAAGGCAATGCTCCGGGCGGGGCGGGCGAGGTCGAGGCTGGGGTCCTCCCACGCGCTTACCGTCATGGCCGCAAGGATGAGCACCGGCATATAGAACCACCGGGCATAGTAGCTGGAATTGAGGGCATAGAACGCGCTGTTCAGGATGGGCACCAGCGCAAATACCATGCAGACGGCAATGATCCGCTTTTTGCTGTCGCCCTGCCGGGCACGCCAGTAGGCCACCACACCGGCCAGACTGCACAGGGGCAGATAGGCTGTCATGCTGGTCCATTTGATGATGCCCTCAGACCAGATGGAGGTCATATAGGGGGAATCCGGGGGCAGCACCCAGCTCAGCAGGATGGCCAGATACTGCTGGGGCTTGGAATAGGTCAGAAAGCCCCAGCCGGAGGAAAGATCGATGGTGCGCGGGTTCTGCAGCACGCTGAGGACAGTGGGCCAGAGCACCACAAAGCCCAGTGCCACGCCCAGCAGGCTCTCAAAGGCCAGCTGACCGAAGAGGCGGGGCGTGAGCCGAAACTCCCCGGTGGAGAGCTTGCAGACGAAGTAGATGATAAGGAAGAGCACCTGTCCCACAAAGAAAAAGTAATTGTTGAGCAGGTTCACCGCCACCCAGAAGGCAAACCAACCGTGGCGGTGCTCGTAAATGGTCTCATCCAGTGCCCAGAGCATCCAGGGGAAGAGGGCCAGCACATCAATGAAGTGGTTGAAGAAGATGTTGTACAGCCCCCAGCCCGAAAAGGCGTAGAGGGCCGCACCCAGAACCGCAAAGTTCGGGTCTTTGACGTAGCGGCGCAGGTACAGATACGCGCCGCCGCCCGCCACCGCGAACTTGAGCACCAGCAGCGGCACCATGAGGTAGGGGAGCCAGTTCTGCGGGAAGAGCAGGGAAAACCAGAAGAAGGGGGAGCCGTACAGGTAGAACGAATAGGCGTTCATGGTTCCGCTGCCCAGGTCAGTTGCCCAGGAAAAGGTATTCTTCACGCCTCCGTATCCGGCGGGGTAGCCTGCCCCCTTGAGAAAGCCGTTCATGTAGCGGTAAAAGCTGATCTGCTGGCTGTTGAAATCGCCTGCATAGTGGAAAAAGCCGCCGTCCAGCAGATAGAACGGCAGGAAGATGAGGGCGGCTGTCAGGGCGCAGAGCCCCACGGTGAGCCAGAACTTGTCCTGCTTCTGCCCCAGCATCCGGGGCGAAGAATGAAATGCAGTCATGCGTCAGTCCTCTTTTCAGTATCGGAAATTTCCCGCTTACGGGAACGGCACCTCGCGGGTGTCATCGGGGTCCTGCGCGGCCCTGCGCTGCTGCTCGAACACCGCGTCGATGAGGGTGTCGAGGTCAGAGAGGCGGCTCAGCTCACAGCAGTAGCGCCGCAGGCTGGCGGCCCCCTTCAGGCCCTTCATGTAGTGCATGGTCTGGGCCCGGGCCTGGGGCATGGCAACGAACTCGCCCTTCTGTTCCACCATCTCCTCCACCTGCCGGCGCAGGGCGTTCATCCGGGCCTGCAGGTTCGGCTCCTTGGGGGCGGGCAGACCCTCCAGCGCGGCGTTCACCCGCTCAAAGAGCCAGGGGTCGCCCAGGGCGGCCCGGGCGATCATCACGCCGTCGCAGCCGGTCTCCTCCACCATCCGCACAGCATCCTCGGCGGTGCGGATATCGCCGTTGCCCAGCACGGGAACGTGGACGGCATCCTTCACCGCCGCAATGATGGACGGGTCGATGCCCGGGGTGTACATCTGCTCCCGGGTGCGGGCGTGGACGGCGATGAGCACCGCGCCCGCCTGCTCACAGGCCTTGGCGCATTCCACGGCCGTGACGTGCTCCGCGTCCCAGCCCTTGCGCATCTTCACGGTGACGGGGCGGGAGGTGTTTTTGACCACTTCCTCCACAATGCGGCCGCAGCGGTCAGGGTCAAGCATCAGCTTGCTGCCCGCCCCGCCCGAGACGATCTTGGGGGCCGGGCAGCCCATGTTGATGTCCAGAAAATCGAACGCGTACTGCTCCACGGCGGCAGCGGCCTGCCCCATGATCTCGGGCACTTCGCCAAAGATCTGCACGCCGTAGGGGGCACCGTTGGGGTCGGCCTTGAGCAGGCTGACGGTTTTGTGGTCGCCGTATACCAGCGCCCGGCTGGACACCATCTCACTGACGGTAAAACCGGCTCCGTGCTGGGCCATCAGCCGCCGGGCCGGGGCATCGGTAAAGCCCGCCATGGGGCCGAACACTGCCCGGTGGGGCAGGGAGATCTCCCTGATCTTCAAAGGGGTGTTGAAAGGTTCCATGATACTCCTTAGCGCTATCTGATTTAGTTGATAACATGATAAAATTTGGATTATAAGTATACCATATTTCCGGCGGCAGAACAAGAAGCGGAACATCTTTCTTGTCAGCGCGGGATTTTTCCGGTATACTGGGGGCAAAAGGAGGAGCGGCTGGAACACGGCAGCCAGCTGCACAAAAGAGATGGAATACAGAGCATGGAAAAAGCAGAACAGCGCAGGGGAGAGCATCCGCACCTCCCTGCTGGGCTATGGCTGTATGCGGTTCCCCACCACACCGGAGGGAGCCATTGACGAGCCCCGGGCCGAAGCGCTGCTGAACGCCGCGCGGGATGCAGGCGTGAACTATTTTGACACCGCTTACCCCTACCACGGCGGCCAGAGCGAGCCCTTTGTGGGCAGGGTCATTGCAAAGTGGCCCCGGGAGAGCTTTTATCTGGCCACCAAGATGCCGCTGTGGCAGTGCGGGAGCCTGGAGGAGGCCCAGCATATCTTTGAAGAGCAGCTCCGGCGGCTGGGCGTGGAGTACATCGACTTCTACCTGCTGCACTCCCTGTACGCCGCCCGATACGACCGGGCCAAGGAAATGGGCATCGTGGACTGGCTGTGGGAGCAGAAAAAGCTGGGCCGCATCCGCAGCTTCGGCTTCTCCTGCCACGACAACGCGGCGGGCCTTGAGCACATCCTGCGGGATCAGCCCTGGGATTTCTGCCAGCTGCAGTATAATTATCTGGACACCAATGACCGTGCCGAGGAGATCTCGGGTGACCGGGGCTATCAGCTGACCGAGGAGCTGAACATCCCCCTCATCATCATGGAGCCCATCAAGGGCGGCACGCTGGCCAATCTGCCCCCGGAGGCCGAAGCGCCCCTCAAGGCCCTGCGGCCCGAAGCTTCGGATGCCTCCTGGGCCCTGCGCTGGGTGGGCAGCCACCGGAACGTCCATGTCATCCTCTCGGGCATGAGCGCCGAGGATCAGCTCACGGATAACCTGGCCACCTTTGCCCGCTTTGAGCCGCTGACCGCTGCAGAGACCGCCGCGGTGGAGCAGACCGCCGCCTTCCTGCACAGCCGCATCAAGATCGGCTGCACCGGCTGCCGGTACTGTATGCCCTGCCCCATGGGGGTGGACATCCCGGACAACTTCAGCATCTGGAACAAGCTGGGGATGTTCGGCCAGCCCGAGGCCATCAAGCACCAGTGGGAAGCCCACTTCCCCGATGCCGAAAAGGCCAGCCACTGCGTCCGCTGCGGCAAGTGCGAGGCGGCCTGCCCCCAGCATCTGCCCATCCGCAATGCGCTGGCCCGGCTGCAGCAGGAGCTGGATCAGCTATAATCTGCATTAGAAAAGCCACCGGTAAAAACCGGTGGCTCTTTTCTTTTATTCGCTCCACTCCATCCCGATCTTATCCAGCATTGCGCGGCGCTCAGGGGTGAGCTTGGGGTCGTGGGTGGTATCCCACTCCCGCATCCGGCGGAGCCAGTCGCCCAGGCAGAAGCCGGTTTCGTCGGATTTGTAGTTGGCGGCGGCGTGGAGGTTGCCGTGGGCCTTGTAGTAGGCTTTGGCCTGCTGGTAGGCAGTTCCCCACTTGGCATCCCGGGCATCCCACACCATGCCGATGCTGTTCAGCTTTTTGATGTGGGCGGGCGTGACCTGATAGGAATCCGGGCGGTTCTTGCGGGCTGCACGCAGGTTGGAGACCCACACGCCCAGCCGGACACCATCGCTGTCCACATAGCTGGCGGGGACCAGCAGGTGCTTGTATTTGCGGGCATAGCGGGCGGCACTGCGGAAGTTCCGCTCCCAGTTGGCCTCGCGCACGGTGCCGTGGTCAGCAGCGGGATCACTGGGGCGGCGCTCGCCCTTGAACAGGGTGCGCAGCAGCTTGCGGCGCTCACTGCTCAGGGCGCTGCTGCCGGAGTTCAGGGTCTGCCGCTGGCGGCTGACCCAGCTGCCCAGCCAAACGCCGTCGGCGGTCTTGTAGACAGAGGGGATCTCCAGATCGCCGTGCTCTGTCTTGTAGGCCAGAGCCAGATCATAGCGCTCCTGCCAGGGGTCGTACTTTTCCCACACCATGCCCAGCTTGTCCAGCAGGGCCTTGCGTTCAGGGGTGACCCGGGCGCTGGAGCGATCCGGGTTCAGGTAGGCATAGCGCTGGCGCGCTACCCACTTGCCCAGCAGTACTCCGTCCGGCGTGACATACTCCGAGGGGACGTTCAGGTTGCCGTGCTCATGGTAGTAGGCGGCGGCAACATCGTACAGGGACATCCACTTGCGGTCGTTGCGGTTGGTCCAGTCCATGCCCAGAGCGTCCAGTCGCTCCACCTGTTCCTGAGGCAGCTCGCCTGCCTTGTGAGCGGCGCGCTGGGCCCCCAGCCAGACCCCCAGACCGAAGCCGGAGGACGTTTCGTACTTGATGGGCACTTCCAGATCGCCGTGCTCCAGATAATACTGGGTGGCGGCGGCATAGTTCTGCTCCCACAGGTCGTTGGAGGTGCTCCACACCATGCCGATGGCTTCCAGCCGCTCGATGCGATTCTGGGTCAGGTTGCCGCCCAGATAGCGCTGGCGGTTGTAGACGATCCATTCGCCCAGCGCAAAATCATTTTTATCGCGGTAGCGCACCGGCACCAGCAGGTCGCCGTGCTCGGTGCGGTATTTCTGCGCGGAGGCAAAGCCCTTTTCCCAGGCAGCTTCCAGTCGGTGGTTCCAGCGGATGCCCAGTTTTTCCAGCTTGGCGGCCTGTTCAGCTGTCAGGCGGCCCGGGCGCTGCCCGGCCTGTACCTGCCGCTGGAGCTCGAGCCACTTGCCCACGGGCACGCCGCTGTGGATGGTATAGCTCCGGGGCAGCTCCAGGGTGCCCTCTTTGGCGGCGGCATCGGCGGCAGCCTGACACAGCACCTCCCAGCGGGCCTCCATCTCCCGGCGCAGCTTGCCATACAGGCGGTAGGTCTGCTGCATGGGGCGCTCCTGCCGGAAGCCCGGCGTTTTGCTGCCGGCTCTGGTCATGGCCTCGGTGCAGTCACGCTGCAGGGTACGGCCGTTGCCCAGCCCCTCGAACTGCGCCACAAGGTCAAACACCGGCACGCTGCGGCTGCCGGCAGCCACCAGCGCGCGGCAGAGCATCTGCTTGAAGGTGGACATCAGGCTGGACTGGCGCACCAGAATGACCCCGGCCAGCCCCTCCAGCGGCTGCTGGACTCCCGGCGCGTTGACGCAGAGCAGGACCTTGGGGCCGGGGGCTGTATCGGAGAGGAAGGTCTCCACGGCGGCAGAATCCGCAAAGCAGGCGTGATCTGCAGCGTAAAAGCGGACGGCAGGGTCCACAGTGCGCAGCAGCTGTTCCAGCTCCGTGCCCAGCTTTTCCTGATAGGCGGCGGATTCAAACAGGACCAGATAATGGCCGCTGGTATCGCTGAGCAGGCGGGGCAGCAGAACGGTCAGGTTCTCCACCTGACGCAGAGACCAGCTCAGCTCTTCATATTGAACGCGCAGGGAGGTGTCGCCCTTGGGCATACACAGATTTTTGATCCGGGCGCGCAGGGTGGCCAGCTCCTCCTCCTGCGGCCAGAGCAGGGCCGCATAGGCTGAGGGCACTGGCATGGTCCCGGCGGCCATGGCCTCGGCCACAGTCATGTGGGAGACGATGCAGTCGGCAAACAGCTCCTGCGCGGCGGCGCAGACGGGGGCACCGTTGGGCACACCCAGCCCCAGCACCTTTGCCTGGGGGCACATCCGCAGCAGCTTCTGCACCGACTGTGCCCAACACACGGCGCTCAACTCATGGTAGCAGTCCAGCACGATGCAGCCGGGTTTCTGCTCCCCCAGCCGCACCCACTGCTCCGGGGTGGCGGCGGCCAGCTTTTCGCAATCACAGAAGCGGACATTGCCGGGCAGAGTGCCGCCGTTGTAGCGTGTCAGCTCTGCCTGCCGCAGGGCCAGACGCTGTGCACCGGCCACCAGCCAGAAAAAGGTGGTCTGGGGGTGAGCCTCCACCACCTTCCAGGCAATACAGCTTTTGCCGGTGCCGGTGGGATGGAACACGGCGGCCCGGTTCAGGGTCTCCAGAGACTGTACAGCTTTCTGAAAAGCGGCTTCGTTGACGGGATTCAGGGTCATCGACATGGTGGTAGTGTCCTCTCCGAGTTGCATGTTTGACATCGTTGGATACAACGAAAATATTTCATAGAATTAGTTTATCGCAAAAAACATTTTTCTGTCAAGCCCTTTGAAGAGAATTTAGAGCAAAACTCGGGAAAAGAATAAAAATAGTGTGGAATCCGTGGCAGAAACTGCGAACTTTGTGCGCAGCAACGGGGATACTGAAAGTGGAAATGCGTCCCGGAGCGGAGAGAAAGTATGACCTATGGCAAGAAGAAAGTTTCTTTTGCCCCGGCAGAGCTGCCCGGGCCGCACCGGGGAGATCCGGGCAGGAGGGCTGCTGCGGAACATCCAAGAAGCATTTCATCTTTGCGGCCGAAAAAATGAAAAATTCCCTCTTGACTTTATGAAAATAAAGCGTATAATGCAATCAACAAACCGATGAGGCGGAAGAGAACCTGCAAGCGCACTTACAGTGAGCCCGAATGGTGAAAACGGGCAGAGAGCGGGGCAGAGTTCGTGGGCCGCCGAGGGCCGGGCGAACAGGGCAGTGCCTTTAGTAGCTTGGGACGGAAGCCTCCGTTACAGGGCAGGGGAGTGTTGGCTCTCCGTTGAGGGGCTCCTGCAGTTTTCCATGGTGGGAAGACGAGCGGAGCAAGCAAGGTGGCACCGCAGATTCGAATTTCTCGACTCTGTCCTTGTGGATGAACACACAGGGACGGGGCCGTTTTTATTTTACCCGTTCCGCAGGTGGAGCGGGTTTTATTTTTTGGGCCGCCCGCTCCGAGAAAGGAGCAACCGCTATGAAAACCATGAACATGATCTCCCGCCGCAGCTTCCTGAAGGCTACCGCCGCAGCCGCTGTTGTATCCGCACTGGGCCTGACCGGCTGCGGCTCCTCCGGCTCTTCTGCCGCAGCATCCAGCACTGCTTCCAGCGCTGCCGGTTCCGCTGCCGCCGCTTCTGAGGCAGGCCAGACCTTTAAGGTGGGCATCGTCAACTATGTGGATCATGCATCCCTGAACCAGATCGTGGCCTCTGTTGAGAGCCGCCTGGATGAGGTGGGCGCGGAGAAGGGCGTGACCTTCGACTATGCCGATTACTACGCCAACGCCCAGGCGGACCAGTCCAACCTGAACCAGATCGGTGCAGACCTGGTGGCCGACCAGGTAGATGTCATCGTGGCCGTGGCCACCCCCACCGCCGCCCCGAAGCTGAAGGCCAGGGCCAGGGTGACCCCCACCGCACCGGGCAGGCCCAGGGCGTCCATCAGGCGCTGGCAGGCCGGGGGGATGGAGTAGCCCCCAATGAAGAGGGGGCCCCACAGGGCCAGGACCAGCAGGGCCCCCGCCCCGCCTCCCAGCAGGATGCGCAGGAGCCATTGTGTTTGACGTTTGGTCATGGGGCATCCCTCCTTTCAGAGCCCCAGGGCTTCCTTGATCTTTTTCACATACCGCCGGGAGACGTAGCAGACCACGCCCCCGGCCAGGGTCATGCGGATGGTGCCGGTGAGGGAGAGGTCCAGGGCAGTGACCTTCCGGAGGTTCACGATCTCCGAGTGGGAGATGCGGACAAAGGTGTGCCGGTCCAGCTTCCCCTCCAGCTCGTAGAGCCGTTCCCGCAGGTCGTAGACGCCCTCCGGGGTCTGGACCTTCACCCCCTTCTCCTGGGCAAAGCACCGGAGGATCTGGTCTCCGGTCAGGGGGACGGCCAGGTCCCCCCGCCAGCCGGTGAGGACCCCGTCCCCCTCCAGCCGGGCGGCCAGGTCCCGGAGCTCGTCGGTGAGGACGGGGGCGGTGATGGTCACCGACGGCTCCCGGCAGGCCGGGTCGATGCGGAGCTCCAC
>OJSP01001323.1_pt1 | contig 26769 bp, 30 predicted proteins | sample 1599561 | NCBI WGS metagenome assembly OJSP01 (sample SAMN04168659, study PRJEB22393) | human gut metagenome | biome: human gut microbiome; feature: stool | host: Homo sapiens | collected 2014-05-12
GGGGCATAAAGTAGATTCATGCAATACCGATTTACACAAACTATTTTACACTCCCAATAATTCAGAAAAGGAACTTACCAAAGAACTCCGCCAAAGTCAAAAGGAGTACGAACAAGCACAGACTCGTATTGCTGACATAGACAAAATCATTCGGAAACTATATGAGGACAATGTGATGGGCAAAATTCCCGAAGAGCGTTTTTACAAGATGTCCGCTGAATATGAAGCCGAGCAGAAGACACTGGAAGAAAGGATAACCAAATTAAAACATACCATTGATACAGCAAATGAACAGTCCCTCAATACCGACCGCTTTTTGGTACTGGTTAAAAAGTACACAGAAATTACAGAATTGGATGCAGAGATTATCCGAGAGTTCATTGACAAAATTATAGTATTTAAGGCTGAAAAGGTAGATGGCCGCAGAACCCAGCGAATTCAAATTTTCTATAACTGCATTGGCGCTATCGACTTACCAAAATAAACGAAAAAACGGCATAGCCGAATATCAACGACTATGCCGAAATTTTCAGGAATTATAAATCCCTATCTGACCGCTCCTAAGGGCGGTCCTTTTTCTTGACATCTCCCGTCTGCGGACGGTATAATAAATCTGAAACATGTGACTGACGGAAGTGGAGTTACCACGGGGAGCATGATTCGTACGAGCCGACCGTCTGGGCGAAACGTTCCAGAAGTGTCGGTATTTTTTATTTTTGCTTAACTATTCAGGAGGAATCACCATGAAAGAACTGCAATTAAAATACGGCTGCAATCCCAACCAGTCGTCGGCCCGGGTTTATATGAAAGATGGCAGCGACCTGCCCTTTACGGTCCTCAACGGCCGTCCCGGTTATATTAATTTGCTCGACGCCTTCAACAGCTATCAGCTGGTCAAAGAATTGAAAGAAGCGACAGGCCTTCCGGCAGCGGCTTCCTTCAAGCACGTCAGCCCGGCTGGGGCCGCCGTCGCTACGGACATGAGTGATACCCTGAAAAAGATATACTGGGTCGACGATTTGAAATTGTCCCCCCTGGCTTCGGCCTATGCCTGCGCCCGCGGTGCTGACCGCATGAGCTCGTACGGCGATTTCGTCGCTCTGTCTGACGTCTGCGATGTCGAAACGGCAACGCTCCTCAAGCGGGAAGTCTCGGACGGCGTCATCGCTCCGGGCTACAGCGACGAAGCCTTGGCTATTTTGAAGACCAAGAAGAAGGGGAATTACTGCGTCCTCCAGATAAACCCGGACTACAAGCCGCGCCTCGTCGAATCGAAGGAAGTCTATGGCGTCACTTTTGAACAGGAACGCAATGAAGCCAAGATTACGACGGACCTCTTCAAAAATGTCCCGACGAAGAACAAGAATATCCCGGCAGCAGCTCAGCGCGATTTGATGATCGCCCTCATCACTTTGAAATATACCCAGTCCAATTCGGTCTGCTACGTCAAAGACGGCATGACCATCGGCGTCGGCGCTGGCCAGCAGTCCCGCGTCCACTGCACGCGCCTGGCTGGCAACAAGGCCGATATCTGGTGGCTCCGCCAGAACCCGAAAGTCCTGAACCTGCCTTTCCGCGACGATGTCCGCCGTCCGAACCGCGACAACGCTATCGACGTCTACATCTCCGATGACTACGAAGACGTCCTGCCCGACGGCATCTGGCAGGACTTGTTCACGGAAAAACCGGAACCGCTCACACGGGAAGAAAAGAAAGCCTGGATCGCCCAGCTCCACGGCGTAGCCCTGGGCAGCGATGCCTTCTTCCCCTTTGGCGACAACATTGAACGGGCCCATCGCAGCGGCGTCGACTACATCGCCCAGGCCGGCGGCTCCATCCGCGACGACAATGTCATCGAAACGTGCGATAAATACAACATCGCCATGGCCATGACCGGCCTGCGCCTGTTCCATCATTAAGGCTTCCCCTGGGAAGAAGAAGGACCGCTCGCGGGGTTCCTATGCTCTATAGTTTGTAGGGGCCACGTGGGAGACCTGTTAGGAATTTGGATGATTCTTCTAGCAAACGGGTCGGGAAATCGTACCTATCCCAGAGCGGGCGCCCCACGTGGCGCCCCTACAAGAAAAGGCGCTGTCGCACGAAGGGTTATGCCATCTGCTAACTGCTAACCCCTAACTGCTAACTGCTTAAAAGGAGCTGTCGCGATGCGACAGCTCCTTTTTTCCACGAAACAAGAGGTGATACCATGAAAACCTGTACATCTGTCTGTCCGTATGACTGCCCCGATGCCTGCGGGCTCGTCGTGACGGTCGACGGCGGCCGCGTCGTATCCGTTGCCGGCGACAAGTCCCATCCCTTTACGCGCGGGACGTTGTGCCCGAAGATGGCCCATTATGAGCGGACCGTCCATTCGCCGCGCCGCCTGACGACGCCGCTGAAGCGGATTGGCCCCAAGGGAAGCGGCCAGTTCGCGCCCATTTCCTGGGACCAGGCCCTGGCAGAAATAGCCGGGACCTGGAAGGCCATCATCGCCGAAGCCGGTGCCGAAGCCATCCTGCCCTATTCTTATGCCGGTACCATGGGCATCGTCCAGCACGACGCCCTGCACGGCCTGTTCTATCGTTTGGGTGCTTCGGAACTGGACCGGACCATCTGCGCTCCGGCCAAAGGGCGGGGCTTCAAGGACGTCATGGGCAATACCATGCCGACGGCGCCGCAGGCAGCCCAGGACAGCGACTGCATCTTCCTCTGGAGCATCCATATGCTGGCCACGAATATCCACTTCCACCACGACGTCGAAGCGGCCCGGGCCAAAGGGGCCGTCGTCTGGTGTATCGATGCCTATCGCAACAAGACGGCCGACCTGGCCGACCACTTCGTCGCCGTCCGCCCCGGTACGGATGGAGCCCTGGCCCTGGGCATGATGCATGTCCTCGACCGTGACGGCCTGGCTGACGAAGCCTTCCTGGACCGGAACGTCCTCGGCTGGGAGGACTTGAAAAAGAACGTCCTGTCCAAGTATACGCCGGAAAAAACGCAGGGCATCACCGGCGTGCCGGCCGACGTCATCGTCGAATTGGCCCACGCCTACGGCCGGGCCCGGGCGCCGTTCATCCGCCTCGGCAGCGGCCAGTCCCGCTATCGCAACGGCGCCATGACGACGCGCCTCATCACCTGCCTGCCGGCTGTCGTCGGCGCCTGGGGGAAGCAGGGAGCCGGCCTCTTGACTTCGGCGTCGGCGTCGAAAGCCTATGATAAAGAAATCGTCATTTGCCACGCCGTCGGGGAAAATCGAGATATACAACGCGGCCCTGACGCCGGCCCTGCCGGACTATCTGCCCCTTGCAGAAGACGACGGCACGCTGGCTTTCGTCAACGGGCCGGACATGCGCATCCTCGATTCGTCCTTCAATGAACGGGACGAACTGACGGCCAGCCATACAATGGACCTCTTCGTCCATCCCGACGATGCGGCCCGCTATGGCCTGCAGGACGGCCAGACCGTGACCTTGGCCAATGAACGGGGCCAGGCCGATTTCACCGTCGTCATCTCTAAACGGACTGTGCCGGGCCAGGTCGTCAGCGAAGGCGTCTGGTGGCGGGAACGGGTCAAAGGGCAGGGAGCCTCAGTCAACGTCCTCACGTCCCAGCGCCTGACCGACGAAGGCGCCGGCAGCACCTTCTACGACGTCCGCGTATCCATCGTACCGTAATAGTTGGTAGTTTGCAGTTTGTAGTTTTTAGCAGACGGGACTAAATTTAAAGCCATCCACGAGGCACGGCCTGCGACCTGCGGCCCGCCCTTTGGGCGGCCCCTACGAACCCCTGACAAGTAAAAATACTTGACAGATAGGCTGCTTTCCGTTATAATACCAAAGTACGCTGTTTGAAAGGCGGTGAAGCCATGCTTGAAGATGTAGTCCGCAAGGGACGGCTCCTCGATTTGTACGGGCCTTTGCTTACGGAGAAACAACGGCGCTGCATGGAAATGTATTTCGATATGGACCTGTCCCTGAGCGAAATCGGGGAGGAACTGCACATTTCCCGCCAAGGTGCCTATGATATGCTCAAGCGCGCTTCCCATTCGCTGGAAAATTACGAACAGCGCCTTCATCTGCTGGCCCGCTACGATGCGGTCCGGGATAAGATCGATGAAGTAGAGCGGCTTCTCGACCGGGAAGAACCGCAAACACTTGAAAGCGCGAAACAGCTTTTGCATGAAATAGAGTTATAGAAGGAGGCCCCTTATGCCATTTGAAAGTCTGTCCGAACGATTCCAGGCGGCATTTAAAAAACTCCGCGGCAAAGGGAAGCTTTCTGAAGAGGATGTCAGCGAAGCGCTGAAAGAGATGCGCCGCGCCCTTCTGGAAGCGGACGTCAACTTTGCCGTCACCAAAGATTTCATCAAGAAAGTCAAAGAAAAGGCCGTCGGCGAAGAAGTCTTCGGCAGCCTCAATGCGTCACAGACGGTCATCAAGATCGTCCGCGATGAACTGACGGAACTCCTCGGTGGGACACAGAGCCGGATCACCATTTCTCCCAAGCCACCGACCATCATCATGCTCGTCGGCCTCCAGGGGGCTGGTAAGACGACGACAGCCGCTAAACTGGCCAAGAAGCTGAAGTCCCAGGGCAAGAGCCCGCTCATGGTCGCAGCCGACGTCTACCGTCCAGCGGCTATCACGCAGCTTCAGGTCCTCGGCCAGGAACTGGACATGCCTGTCTATACCGAAGAGGGCAGCAAGAACCCTGTCGCCATTGCTCAGCACGCTATTCCCTATGCGACCAGCCATTTACGCGATGTCGTCATCATCGATACGGCCGGCCGTTTACATATCAATGAAACCCTCATGGACGAACTCATCAACATCAAGAATGAAGTTCATCCCCATGAAATCCTGCTCGTCGTCGACGCCATGACCGGTCAGGATGCCGTTACGGCTGCATCGGCCTTCGATAAAGCCCTCGGCATCGACGGTATCATCATGACCAAGCTCGATGGCGATGCCCGCGGCGGTGCCGCCTTGTCCATCAAGGCCGTCACGGGCAAACCGATTAAGTTCATCGGCGTCAGCGAAAAACTCGACGGCTTGGAAGAATTCCATCCGAACCGCTACGCATCGCGTATCCTCGACTTAGGCGACGTCGAAACGATCATCGAAAAAGCCCAGGCGGCTTTCGATGAAGAATCGATGGAAAACATGAAGAAGACCATGAAAAGTGGTACCTTCACCTTCGATGACTTCCTGTCCCAGCTCCATATGATCAAGAAAATGGGCAATATGGGCAGTCTCCTGAGCCTCATCCCGGGCATCGGGAAATATAAGAAAGAACTCGACAAAGTCGACATGGACGGCAAAGAATTCAAACGAATCGAAGCCATCATCACATCCATGACGGCCCAGGAACGGTCGAGTGCCAATCCGAAAATGCTCATCAAGGACAGCCGCAAGCGCCGTATCGCCAAGGGCAGCGGCACGCGCGTCCAGGATGTCAACCGTCTCATCAAGCAGTTCGCAGAAATGCAGAAGATGATGAAGCAGGCCAAGAAAGCACAGAAGAATAAACGACGGGGTTTCATGCCGCGTCTGCCTTTTTAAATGGATTTCCCTTTTTTGTGGAAATAAGATACTATATCAAGGAGGTGATTTTCAATGATTAAAATTCGTTTGGCTCGTTTAGGTGCTAAAAAGAAACCGATCTACCGCGTCGTCGTCGCTGATTCCCGCGATGCTCGTAACAACGGTCGCCCGGTTGCTACGTTGGGCATGTACGATCCGTCCAAAGACATGGACAATCGTCTGACCGTCGATGCTGAAGCAGCTGTAGCATGGCTCGGCAAAGGCGCACAGCCGACAGATACGATCCGTTCTATCTTCAAAAAAGCTGGCATCATGGCTCAGTTTGAAGCATCCAAAAAGTAAGTGAGGCTGGATACTATGGAAGAATTGATTGCATGTATCGCCCGGTCCCTCGTCAAGAACCCGGATGCGGTTACAGTTACCAAGATTCAAAAAAAAGGCCTCGAAGTCTATCAGCTTCATGTCGCACCCGAAGATATGGGTAAAGTCATTGGCAAACAGGGTAAAATTGCGAAAGCATTGCGCCTTGTTGTCAAGGCTGCGGCAGTGAAGGCTAACAAGAAAGTATCAGTGGATATCGTATAGGAGGAACCATGGATCAGATTACATTGCGCGTTCCTGTCGCTGTCAAAGCAAAGGTTACGCAGGCCCTCAAGGATCGTATCCTCAAAGGTGCTGACCAGGCCCTGAGTGACATCGATCGGGAAATGCAGAACCTGGAATTCCAGGCCAAACGCATGATGACCGAACAAGCTAAAATCGATGCACAAGGGTTGATTTCCTTGCGTGCTAAAGTAGAAGAACAGAAACAGCGTCTCGCCGCAGCTAAGGCTAAGGCACAGCACGACAGAGAAGAAGCTGAACAGTTGACAATCGGTTCCGAAATCAGACAAGGCACGCTTGAACAGACTGTCGTTGTCAATGTCGGCGATGATTTAGAAAAATTGATGGGAACGGAAATCCTGCTTGAAGACGGCAAGATCGTTTCTATCCGCCAATAGAATACGATGGCTGAATTAGATCTTTTCACAATCGGTCAAATCGTTGCCCCGCACGGCGTGCGGGGTGATGTTCGTATTTATCCCGATACGGATTTTCCGAAACGATTCCTGAAAATGAAATACGGCTACATTGACGGCAAGAAATATGAAGTAGAATCCGCACGTCTTCATAAGCGGGTCGTCCTCATGAAATTTGTCGGCGTCGATGATCGCAATGCGGCGGAACTGTTGGTCAAAAAAGACCTGCAAGTGCCGCGCGAAGATTTAGTGCCCCTGCAGAAAGGCCAGCACTACATCTACGACATCCTCGGCTCGGCCGTATACGACCTTCAGGGCCATGAACTGGGAAAACTTACAGACGTACTGCGCACGGGCAGCAACGACGTCTATGTCGTCACTGCCGATGACGGCAAGGAAACACTCCTGGCCGCCATTCCCGATGTCATCAAGTCCATTGATGAAAGTGCCAAGAAGATTGTCGTCGATCCGCCGGAGTGGGTGGACGAATGAGAATCGACATTATCTCACTCTTTCCGGAGCTCATCGAAACGTTCTTCCAACACAGCATCATCGGGCGGGCACGGGCAGCCGGCCTGTTGGATCTGGATGTGACCAATCCCCGTAATTTCACGTACGACCGTCATCACATGGTCGATGATACCATCTATGGCGGCGGCTGCGGCATGCTCATGAAGGCAGCGCCCCTCTATGCCGCTGTCGAAGCCGTGCGGCGTCAGGTGCCGCGGCGGCGCATCATCTTCATGGGGCCCGCAGGGCAGACCTTTACGCAGGCCAAGGCACGCGAGCTGGCGACATACGACCAGCTTATTTTATTATGCGGCCATTACGAAGGCGTCGATTACCGCGTCGAACAGGATTTGGCCGATGAGACCATTTCCGTTGGCGACTACGTCCTCACTGGCGGTGAACTGCCGGCTATGACCGTTACCGATGCCGTAGCCCGCATGATTCCCGGAGTCCTCGGCGCAGCTGCTGGGGCCGCTGACGATTCTTTCTATTCGTCGCTCCTGGAGTATCCGCAGTACACCAAGCCTGCCGTCTTTCGCGGCATGGCCGTACCGGAGGTCCTGCGGAACGGCGACCACGCCAAAATCGATGCCTGGCGTCGGGAAGCGTCGCTGGCGCGGACTTTGGAATTACGGCCGGACCTTTTGCAGCATTGCGATTTGTCGCCAGCTGACCAAAAGATACTGGCTAAACTGAAAGGGGCGAAGAAATGATGAAATCCCCTTTGTATGTCGGATTGGTTCATTATCCCATATATGATAAGAACTTCAACGTCATTGCCACGGCTATTACCAACTACGATCTGCATGACATTTCGCGGTCGGCCAAGACTTATGGCGTCAAGAAATATTTCATCATCCACCATATTCCGGGGCAGCTCGATATGGTGCATAAAATCATGGATTTCTGGGAAAGCCCGGTGGGCCGCAACTATAACGGCTACCGCACCCAGGCTTTCGATATCGTAGACATCCGCCCGTCCATCGAAGCGGCTGTCGAAGCCGTCACCGCCGCAGAAGGGAAGCGCCCTTACGTCGTCACGACGGACGCGCGGACCTATGCCAACACCATTTCCTATAAGGAGTTGCGGCAGAAGCGGGAAGAAGACGATACGCCGATCCTCCTGCTCTTTGGCACGGGCTACGGGATGACGAAAGAAACGATGGAAAAATTTGATTTCATCCTGGAACCGATTTACGGGGCCGGGGAATATAATCACTTATCTGTCCGTTCGGCAGCAGCTATCATCTTAGATCGCCTGGCCGGCGAAGATTGGTGGAAATAAAGGGAGGCATTTGAATGTCTGGACATTCTAAATGGGCGAATATTAAACGTAAAAAAGGGAAAAACGACGCAATCCGCGGTAAGATCACGACCAAAATCGGCCGTGAAATCACGATTGCTGTCCGCATGGGCGGTCCGGACCCGGTCGGCAACATGCGTCTGAAGCTGGCCCTTCAGAAAGCAAAGGAAAACAATATCCCGAAAGATAACATCAAACGGGCTATCCAGAAAGGCGCTGGCGCTACAGAAGGCCAGAACTACGAAGAAATCGTATACGAAGGCTACGGCCCGGCAGGCGTTGCCGTTACGGTCAACGTCCTCACGGATAACCGCAACCGCGCAGCCGCTGCTGTCCGCCACGAATTCTCCAAATCCGGCGGCAACCTCGGCGCTACGGGCTGTGTCAGCTGGATGTTCCACAACACGGGCATCTTCGTCGTCAACCGCGACCAGGCCGATGAAGACCAGATCATGGAAGTCGCCCTCGATGCCGGTGCTGATGACGTAAAAGTTTCCGACGAAGACTACGAAATCATCACCACGCCGGAAGCCTTCGACGCTGTCGAAAAAGCCCTGGCTGACAACAACATCGAAACGGAACACGCATCGATCACCATGGTTCCGGAAAACACGATCAAACTCACGGGAGAAGACGCTGAAAAAATGGAACGCTTCGTAGACGCCCTCGACGAACTCGACGACGTCCAGGACGTATACCACAACGCAGAACTTCCGGAAGAGGAAGAATAAGAGTGGTTAGTGGCTAGTGAACCATTCACTACAAACTGCAAGCTGCAAACCTAAAAAGGCGCTGTCGCAAAGACAGCGCTTTTTTACTAGCCACGAACCACGAGCCACTAAATCCCCAAACCGTTGTAATAACAACCGATTGTCCTATTTATCCATGGTATACTACGTTCAGAAGTTGAGAGAACCTCACTTAGAGATAAGATATAATTCATCCACTTACTTAGGAGGTAGGTACTATGTTGAAATCTGTTTTGAATAAATTCGCAATGAATGAAAAAGTTACGTCTGATATGATTATGGGCGATATCATCCGTCTTCATCCGGAAGTCGTCGATACCCTTATTTCTCAGGGGATGCACTGCCTGGGCTGCCCGTCGTCGCAGCAGGAAAGCCTGGCCAATGCCTGCTTTGTCCACGGCCTGGACCCGGAAATCGTTACTAAAGCCGTCAACGTTGCCATTGAAGCGAACAAACAGTAAGAGGAGGACATATCATGAGCGCATTTTTAGGACCCATCCATTTTTGGTTATACAATAAAATCCAGTTCCAGGAAAGCCTGATCGACGAACTCATCCGCTACGCATCCAGCCAGGGCTGGTCCGACAGCGATTTGGTCGACAAATACGGCAGCAAAGACCGCCGCAAACTCGATGAAGTCATCGACGAATCGAACATCCACGGCTGGCTCCAGTCGCGCATCCACGATGCCGAAGGCCGTTATGCCGCCTTGGTACTCGACGTTGCCGGTGACCAGGAAGACCGCCTGACGGCACTGAAACAGGCCGCTTATGACTTCGGTGCCAGCCAGCATCTCAATGCCACTACGGCCCCGGAAGCCTTCCACCGCCTGGACGACCTGCTCCTGGACGGGATGCCCTGCGACCAGGTCAACCGCGTCCGCGAAAGCGATGACAGCCGCATCACCTGGGACCGGACTATGGACCTGCACAGCGAATTCTGGCAGGGCCACGGCGACCGCTACTACGCCCTGCGCCAGGCCTTGGTCGACGGTCTGTTATCGGCTACGGATTACGCCTTCACCAGCCCGGCCGAAGGCCAGTATGAAATCGTCAAGAAATCTGCCTAAACGAAAGAGAGGGAGCCTTATGTATTGCACGGAAGTCATGGTTAAACAACATGCCAATATTTCACGGATGCTGAAAGTCATCAAAGAATCGTGTTGCGCTATTCTGGAAGGGGCTGAAATCGACCAGCAGGAATTTGCCGAAATCCTCGATTTCATCCGCCGTTATGCCGACGGCCACCATCACCGCCGGGAAGAACTCGTCCTTTTCCCTGAAATGGTCGACCACCTGGAAGAAGTCGCCTCCATCATCATCAAGCACGGCATGCTCGTCGAACACGACCTCATCCGTGCCCATGTCCGGGCCCTCGACGAAGCCCTCAAACTCTACGCCCAGGAACCGAAGACGGAATATAAACTCCAGGTCCTGACCGAAGCCATGGCCTATGCCAACCGCCTGCAGCAGCACGTAGAAAAAGAAAACAACGTCGTCTACCCCTTAGCCGACCGCGGCCTGTCCGATGATATCAAAGCTAAAATCGACCAGACTGTAAAAGACATGGAACAAGAAGAAGGCCCGGAATTCGTAAAAGGCTACATGGAACTCCTGGACCGCCTGGAAAAGAAATATAAAATCGCGTAGCCCGGCTCTCCTCATAGGAGAGCTGTCAGCGAAGCTGACTGAGAGGTTGCTCTTTTTACATAGTTTGTAGTACGGAGTTTGTAGAAGATGGCTTAAAATTTTTACCCATTGCTAGCCACTAACCACTAACCACTAACCACTAAAAAAACTTGTCGCACGGCGACAAGTTTTTTTTATGCCAAGACACATTTTGTCCTCTTATTGATGTATAATAATATGTCCAAGGAGGCGATAGGAATGAAACAGATTGACGTAGTACAAGCACAGCAAGATATCCAGTTCATCTATAACTGCTATAAAAAATTTGCCCTTGACGTGGACGAATGTCGGGCCGTCCTTAAAGAACGCGACTGCTGCGAACATCGCGACAGTGATGGTCATCTGCTCTTTGAGGATGCCAGCTCCCTGACGATGATAGATAGCGCCAAGAATTGTCATGATACGTATATCTGCAAAAAATGCCATACTGTTTTTTCGCTGAAAATTGACCCGGATACGCACGAATACAGCTACAATGAAGTCTTTAGATATAACAGCCTGGATGACCTTCTCAAGCCGGATTTCATAGCACACCTCGAAAAATCCAATCATATTTTGGACAAGATGCAGCAGTTCACGCCCAAAGATGTCACCTTTTTCCACAATAACCTTAAAATCCAGGCCGAACTGCTCCAGCGTGAAATCCGTCGACAAACGGCTATCTTAGAGAAATTGGATTACATCACCCTGGACCTGCCCTATTACGATGACTTTTCAGCCAAACACATCCGCAGCATCCTCTTTCCCCTGTACCAGCAGATGACATTCAGGACATTTTGGGTACTGAGCTTTTCCGTGCCCATCTTTAATACTCTCGATTATTATGATTGTACGGTCAATCTCCTCGACGACATCCCGGGGCTCAATATGGACGAAGCGCTCATGCTTATCGAAGACTGCTTCAAAAAGGCCGGCACGACCTTGCAGGAAAGCCGGCGCCGTTATGCCTGGGAACCCGTCTGTAATCACCGTGATGAACAGGGGAACCTGCTGATCCATAATCTGCCGAATATGGTACAGACCGTTGAATGTGAACGCTGCCATGCCGTCTTTACCCTGAATTTCAACGAACAACTGGGAAAATACACCCATGGCTACCTCCTGAACGACTGCCACTTCTACGACTTCGAACGGGCTGGCGTCGCCGAGAAAGCAGAAGCCGTCCTGGAAAAAGACAGACTTTCCAACGTCCATTCGCTGACGGACTATTACCATATGCGCGAAGAATTGAAAGAACAGTACCAGGCCGTCACGGAAGATAAGATGGCCTGCTGGGAACTGGTGGGACGCCTGAATACATGCCTCTTAGAAATCGATGGCCTGAATACCTTCACGCGCCATCAAGTCGAAGACAGCGTGTTGTATGCCCAAAAAGAAATGATCGACCGTTATCTCTGGCAACATGGACTTCAAAAACAGCTCAAAGCCCGGCTGAAAGAATTCGGCACCCTTCCGTCCCTGAAGTATCCCTGGTATAATAAGGAGAACACGAAGACAGAAGATACAGAGAAAGGAAAGATACTGCATGGCACGTTTTTATCCGACCATCGATGACGATTTTCATGGCAGCGATGGCGAAATACAGGTCTATCAGGCCTTACAACAATTAAGTGACGGATATGTCGTCTTCCATTCCTTCCGCTGGCTCGGCGAACCGGGCCAATACCGGAGTGAAGGGGAAGGCGACTTTATCATTTTCCACCCGACCAAGGGCATCTTGTCCATCGAAGTCAAATCCGGCGGTATCGGCTATGAAGAAGGCAGTTGGATCCAAATCAACCGCAGGAATAACAGCAAAAAACGCATCAATCCCTTAGGACAGGCTGCGGAAACGCAGTACCGTATCCAGCGGATCCTGCGCCAGCATTTCCCCTATGACTGTCCCATGATTGGCCGGGCGGCCTGGTTCACGTCGGTCGCCATGGATTCGAAACTGCGTCTGCCAGCCGAAGCCGTTCCGGAAATCATCCTGGACCAGCTGAGTTTAGCACATCCGGAAGAAGCCCTGGACAAGGTTTATGCCTATTGGAAAGACCACCTGGGCCGGTCCTTTACACCGTTGAAGCCGCCGGAATTCAAAGCCCTCATCCAGACACTCATGCCGTCTTTCCGCATTGCCGAAACGATTTCCAGCAGCAGCCGGGAAACGAAGACGTCCTACGTCCAGCTGACGAACCAGCAATTCTCTATACTCCGGTTCTTGCAGGAACAGCGGACGGCGGCCATTTACGGGCCCGGCCGGCACGGGCAAGACTATGCTGGCCGTAGAAAAAGCGCGGATGCTGGCCAGTCAGGGAAAAAAAGCCCTCTATCTGTGTTTCAACGAATTCCTCCTGCAGTACCTGCGACGCCATTATCACGATCCGCAGATTACCTTCCATAATGTACGCACTTTGGCTGAAGAAATCCTCCAGGACGACACCTTGCCCCTCAATAAAGTCGTTGCCGTCTTTGAACAGTACTTTGAAAGCGAATTCAATGATGATGACTGGGCGTATCCCAACATCGTCGTCGACGAAGGCCAGGACCTGAGCGACTCTATCCTGGAACACCTGAGCTTCCTGGCAGAATTACAGGACGGCTGTTTCTACATCTTTTACGACCGCAATCAGTACATCATGAGCCGCAAGACGACGGGCTGGATCGATAAGAATGCCGAATGTCGCCTGGTCCTCTATAAGAATTGCCGCAATACCGCTGAAATCGCCACGTCCATCGGCAAGTTGATGCACATGAAAGACAGTTATGTCAACACCATCCAGGGCATGACGCCGAAAGCCGTCTTTTATGGGAACGAAAAAGAACTGCAGAAACAGGCAGACCGCTTCGTCAAGGACATGTGCCAGCAAGGCGTTGCCCTGAAAGACATGGTCATCCTCACGGCCCACTCCGTCGGCCATAGCGGCCTCAAAGGCTGCCGGACCCTCAACGGGATTCCCGTCACGACGGAACCGGAAGACGGCAAAATCCTCTTCACGTCGGTACGGAAATTCAAGGGCCTCGAAGCCACGGCGGTCCTCCTCATCGACGTCAATCTGTCGGAACTCCCGGACGACCTCATGCAGCGCCTCATCTACGTCGGCTCCTCGCGGGCTACGATGTACCTGAAAATCGCCTTCTGCGAAGACATCGAAAAGAAAAACTACGGCCCCATCCTGGATGCCCTGACCGACGAACCGGTCAAGCATAACCGCAGCGGACTGGTCAAAACCCTGCACTTAGAAGCGGACTAATGGGAGCGCAGGCCAGTGAAAGGCTCTCTTTCTAGGAGAGCTGTCAGCGAAGCTGACTGAGAGGTTGCTTTTAAATTTAACTCCATCCGCTGACTGCTAAAAAAGGCACTGTCGTCGTGCGACAGCGTCTTTTTGCCTCGCCATGACAAAACCTGTCCTACTCAGATGCTATAGTGAAGATATAAATTGTATTTCACAGGAGGGATAGTCATGGACAGAAGCGAACAGACCAAGAAGAATCAGGCCATCAATTTGTATACGTGGGGCTTAGAACTCCTCTCTGACGGCGGCCACGTCCGGGATGCCGATAAAGTGGGCTGGATGCTGATAGAAAATGCAGCCACCCAGGGTGACCGGGACGCTCAGAACTATTTAGGCGATGCCTATTTTTACAGTTACAAAAAAGATGAAAAAGCTGCCTTTTGGTACACCAAAGCCGCTGAACAGGGACTGCCAGAAGCCCAGGCTATGCTGGGGATGCTCTATCTCCTGGGACGCGGCGTCACACGGAATTACGCCAAAGCCCGCCATTACTTTGAACAAGCCTTGCAGGGCGGTGAACTCAACGTCGAAGCCGCCGTGGCCCAATATTGGCTGGGCCAGATGTATAAAGAAGGCATCGGCGTCCCGAAAGACAGCGAAAAAGGTGAAAAACTGATCCGCCTGGCCGCCATCAACGGTTATGCACCCCATGGGAAATAAGTGAGCGCAGGCCGCCGGTCGCCGGTCGCCTCGGAATCAGATGCGGCTTCGCCGCGACAAACTCAAACTGACAACGACGCTTCGGGAAGCCCTCAGCGCGTAGCGGGCCGCCCGCCGTTGCTATCCGTTCTGGCCATCGCTTGTACTCGAAGGTCAAAAAGAATTTGGGCGGCCCCTACGGATACGGCTACGCTGCAACAAATTCATTATTGTATTACGACCGTATGCCATTAGTTATAAATTCCGGCTGCATACAGGATTCGTGCGGGACGTCGCTACGGCCGTCAAAACAGACAGCAGTGGCTGGGCGGCCCGCTGCGAGATTTGACCACAACCTACTCTTGGCTAATGGCAGGCCTTTACGAACTACGATTTTTAATGAACTTGTGATATAATATGAATTAGTCAGGCAAACAATTATTTATGTGCCTAACTTGCTTTTTGAAAATGCAAGCAGGACGATTCCACCCCGCTGCCTTAAAATTCAAGCCTAAACGATTTTTTGAAAATCATTTTCTTGCAAAAGACGAAAAATGATGAAAATATATGATCCGCCCCGCAAAATGCCATTTCAACGGCTTCATAAAGCCATCTATAAAGGGTGCGGAGATAAGAACCATAATCCCCGCAAGGGGACGGAATTTTGTGTAGTGTACCTCGCTTCATTTTTCATCTTCCTGAGATAAGAACCATAATCCCCGCAAGGGGACGGAATCCTCGACTTTGAAAGTTTTAACGATGTCGTACATCTTTGTTGAGATAAGAACCATAATCCCCGCAAGGGGACGGAATTTAACGCTTGATGACTTCATCGTCATCGGCATGAAAGGAGATAAGAACCATAATCCCCGCAAGGGGACGGAATTCAGTACAGTCTGCCAGACGTTCGCGAGATTGGCCATTTGGAGATAAGAACCATAATCCCCGCAAGGGGACGGAATTAGTTGTCAAAGTTCTGATATCCCGCGGCGTGTGCTAGACGATAAGAACCATAATCCCCGCAAGGGGACGGAATTGGGAACGGAACACGATATGATGGATTTCCGCAGCCGGTGAGATAAGAACCATAATCCCCGCAAGGGGACGGAATGGCCCAGTCAATGACGAGCTGGTAATAATCGTCAAGAGATAAGAACCATAATCCCCGCAAGGGGACGGAAATTCAGTTGGCGTGTAGCCTTCTAAGTAAGTATCTAATTGAGATAAGAACCATAATCCCCGCAAGGGGACGGAAATTTCAATCGCAGCGCTATTAGTCGCCTGCGGAGCGCTTGAGATAAGAACCATAATCCCCGCAAGGGGACGGAAATTTCATCTTTATACTCTTCTACCCACGTACCTGCAAATAGATAAGAACCATAATCCCCGCAAGGGGACGGATTCACATTCAACGCCTTCATACATCCCGTCGTCTGCAACTTCGATAAGAACCATAATCCCCGCAAGGGGACGGATTTCCTTAACCGACAGAACGATAACCTTTGAATGGTGTCACGCCGATAAGAACCATAATCCCCGCAAGGGGACGGATTCTTCATGAGGGCGTCGAATGGTTCGGTAAAGATACGACCATAGATAAGAACCATAATCCCCGCAAGGGGACGGAAACGCCACTATACAAGGGAACGACATATAACTATAGGTAATTATTGATAAGAACCATAATTCCCGCAAGGGGACGGATTTGTGAGGTGATGTGTGATGAGCTTTGCTTATATTACGGAAAAGGGCGCTACGATTTCTAAGAAGGAAGGACGCTTTGTTGTCGGGCGCAATCATGAAACTTTGTTGGAGATTCCTGAAGAAACTTTGGAAGGCTTGCTGGTTACGGATACGGTTCAGATTACATCACATGCGATGGTGTCCTTGTTGCATTTAGGGATTCCCGTCACGTGGCTTTCTTCTCGGGGCAAATATTTTGGGCGTTTAGAGTCGACGAGTCATGTCAATGTATTTAAGCAAAAACAGCAATTCCTTTTGCAGGACCAGCCGTTTTCTCTGGAAATGAGCCGCCGCGTCTTACTGGCTAAAGTCCACAATCAATTGACCTTATTGCGTCGGTACAATCGGGAACGTCAAATACCAGCGGTTATGATAGATATTCATAATATGATGACCATGGCAGACCACTTGAAAACGGCAGAGGATCGCGAATCTCTGATGGGGTATGAAGGGATGGCCGCTAAGATTTATTTTTCTGCTTTAGGAAAAATCGTAGACCCAGCTTTTTCTTTTGAGAAAAGGAGCAAACGGCCGCCCTTAGACCCGTTTAATTCTTTGCTGAGTTTTGCCTACACGTTGATTATGTATGAACTGTTTACAGCTATTACCAATGAAGGACTTCATCCCTATGTCGGCTTCCTACATGCCCTGAAAGAACATCATCCTGCGCTGGCGTCGGACCTTTTGGAAGAATGGCGGGCTGTCCTGGCGGATTCTTTCGTAATGGCATTAGTACAGCATCACGAAATCAAAGAAGAACATTTTTGTCATGATGAAGAAAGCCATGGCGTCTATTTAACACCAGAAGGGCGTAAAATTTTTTTCCGGGCGTATGAAAAGAAAATGCGTAGTACCAATCAATATATTGATGGAAAACATTCATTCCGGCGGTCGCTGAATTATCAAGTGGCCCAATACAGTCAGGCTTTATTGGCGCAGGAACCGAAGATGTATGAGCCGATTTGGATCCGGTAGGTGGTTTGATGAAAAATTCGCAGACAGAGAGTGTTGATGACAAAAAATACATTGTCTTAATCATTTATGACATTACCGATAATAAGACGCGGAATAAAATGGTCGCTTGTCTGGAGAAGTATGGCGTACGCGTGCAGAAATCGGCTTTTGAGGCCTATATTACCAAGCGGAAGTATCAGAAACTGATGCAGGAGGCCCCTTTTTTGATTGATACGGATACGGATTCACTGCGCATTTATCTATTAGATAGCTATATGGCCGTCCATTCATGGGGGCGGGGAGATGCGCATACAGAAGATGTCATTATTTTATAGATGAAGCAGGAATTTACGCTTGCATTATCGAATACCATATAAGATTATTCTTTTGACATATAGGAAGGAGCTGAGGTGATTGCCTGTCACTGAAATTGATTTAGAAAAGGCTGCACTATTACACGATATTGGGAAACTCTATCAACGAGCTGGGAAAATCCGCAAATCTCATTCTTTAGTGGGCCAAAAGCTCCTATCCCATTTTTTTGATGCCGACCATCAAGCCATTTTGCGGGCTGTGGCTCATCATCATCAAAATGAGTTACAAGCGGTACATCTTCCAGACGATGATATTAGCTATATCGTTTATGAAGCCGATAACCTGGCAGCTGCTTCCGACCGGCGCGCTTTGATTCCAGAAGGCGCACAGGAAGGGAGCGGGATGCATTTTGTATCGGATTTGCCGTTGAGCAGTATCTTTAATGTTTTTGACCGTAAAGGAGATACGGATGCAGCTGGTTACCGTTTGAAAACTATAGAAGAAAATGAACCGTGGGCTTATCCTGATCACCGGAATCATATCGCCGCCCCGGCCGCTAGTTATGAAAAAGTAGCCGCTGCCGTGACGGATATCTTTACACAGCGGTCTCCCCAGGCCATGACGCTGTCCGAATTATTGCAGGTTTTAGAAAAGACTTTGAGCTATGTCCCGTCCAGTACGAATACGGCTGAAGCCGCAGATATTTCCTTATATGACCACCAAAAATTGACGGCTGCTTTTGCTGTCTGCCTCTGGCATGTCTTCCAGGAACGGGGAATTACCGACTACAAATCATATTGTTATGGAAAACACCAAAAGGCCTTGCGGAGTGCGCCGGTATATCGACTGGCCTCTGGAGATATATCGGGAATCCAGAAATTTATTTATACCATTCCCTCAAAAGGGGCCCTGAAAAGCCTGCGCGGCCGTTCGCTTTATTTGGATATCCTCTTAGAGCATATCGTCGATGAAATTCTGGAGGCCTGCCATGTCAGCCGCTCATGCCTTCTTTATACTGGGGGCGGTCATTTTTATTTATTGCTGCCCAATACAACTCATACGCAGGCTGTTCTGCAAAAAGCAGATAGCCTTATCAATGATTGGTTTTTGCAGCACTATGGAACAAAATTATATATTGCCCTGGCTTCTGAGCCTTGTTCTGCCGATGATTTTTCTGTCCGCGGCGGTGGCGCCGGGAAGGTTTTCCAGAAGGTCAGTCAGGCACTGGGCCAGAAGAAACTTTGCCGCTATGACGAGCAGCAACTGACCGCGTTATTCGATGCACAGAGTAGGTATAACAAGGATACCGATGGCAGCCGGGAATGTGCGATTTGTCACACTGCGTCGCCGGCAGCGGACTTGCAGCCTTATGGCGAGGATACCGGCGACGGGGCTGAAGAAGCCTGCGCTTCGTGTAATGCCCTGTTCCGATTAGGAAAATCGTCTTTGACGGCGTCTATGTTCGTTATCAGCCCATCGGCCGGAAGGGAGGGAGTGCCCCTTCCCGGTTTGGCACAGCCTTATTATTTACAGGCTATCCGTGAAAAAGAATTGGCCGCGATGGACAAGCCGAAACGAATCTATGTGAAGAACGAAATCACTTTGGGTCAGGCCGTGTCGACTCATTTGTGGATGGGCGATTACATCACCTGTAATGAACAAGGTCATGCCGTCGAATTCACCGAATTGGCACAGCAGAGCGGTGGCAGCCGGGAGGAAACGGGGATTGCCCGCATCGGGGTCTTGCGGGGCGATGTCGATAATTTGGGCGCTGCATTCATTGCCGGTTTCTCATCGTCTTATGATACGTTGTCCCGCAAGGTCACGTTATCGCGCAATTTATCGCTCTTCTTTAAACAGTACATCAAGGATATCTGTCAGAGCCATACGGCAGAAGGGACTCCGGGATTCACACTCTTTACGGATGAAGTCAAGCGGGAACGCAAGGTCCATGTCATTTATTCCGGCGGGGACGATATGTTCCTGGCCGGTACCTGGGATGACATTCTGGAAGTTGCCGTCGATATCCGCCATGCCTTCCGGCGTTTTACCAATGGGAAATTGACCTTTTCTGCCGGCATCGGCTTCTTCCATCCGTCTTGCCCGATTTCTCAGATGGCAAGGGAAACGGGGAATCTGGAAGATTATGCCAAAGCCAATCCCCGTCACGATAAAGACAGTGTTGCTCTATTCGGCGAAGTATCCCAGTCGACGGGACAGGACAGCGCTATGATGACCGCCCGCTATTCATGGGATGAATTTGAACAAGGCGTCTGCCAGGATAAGCTGCGCTTTTTAGAGCGGAATATGACCTTGCAAAAGGAAGACCCGTCGAAACTCTTTGTCGGGAAAACAGCATTGTACCGCCTCTTGGACTTATTGCGTCAGGCCGAAGCCGATGGCAGCCATATCCAATTAGCCCGGTTTGCCTATACATTGGCGCGGATGGAACCGAAACAGCGTGATTCCGGGAAATGGCGTTGTTATCAGGCTTTGAGGAAGACCTTATACGACTGGTATCAATCGGCTGCTGACCGTCAGCAGCTCATGACGGCTATCGAGCTCCTGATTTATCATGTACGGGATAAAGAACAGAAAGGATGGGATGAAGGATGAGGGATATCGCCAAAGAAGCAGAGCAGGTCATTTTAAACTTGAAAGATCAGAATCATGGAAAGATTTATTTAAAGACGAATCAAATCCGGAAATTTTTGACGGCTGTCAACGCCATTACCAATAAGGTGAATGTCTATAAAGCCAAACACTTAGATGCAACGGAATTACCCGATGAATTAGCTGGAGAAATACAGTTCTTGAAAGTCAAAGCTGCCTATCAGGCGGGAAGGGAACGGAGCGTCAAAGACTTTATGGTACAGAGTAAGATGAAACATCGTATTGAAGAAATCGGGACCAGCATCTCGAAATACGAAGAATTTGCCCATTACGTCGAAGCGTTAGTGGCATATCATAAATTTCATGGAGGCGATTAATCATGGCACAAGAAAAATTATGCGGAAAACTGAAGATGACGGCGAAACTTCGCCTGGAAACAGGCCTCCATATCGGCGGGTCTGACGAATTTGCTCCTATCGGCGCTGTCGACAGCGCTGTCATCCGCGACCCTTATACGAAAGAACCGATTATCCCGGGCAGTTCTATGAAAGGGAAAATCCGCTCTTTATTGCGGCGCAATCAGGGCGGCTTGAATCTGGAAACGGAAAGCCCTGTCGTAAAACGCTTGTTTGGGACCGCTGATAAACGGGAAGCGATACCGGCGCGGCTGCAATTCGTGGACAGCCGTATGGCTGAAGACAGCGTCAAAGCCATGGAACAGATGGATATGGATACGTATTTAGGCGAAATCAAGTTTGAAAATACGATTAATCCGCTGACCGGCGAGGCTAATCCACGGCAAATCGAACGCGTCCCGGCAGGGACTATCTTCGATTTTCAGCTTATCTATAATATCTCTGATATAGAACAAGTAACAGAAGATTTACAAACCTTGGCCGATGGCATCCGTCTGCTGACCTGGGATTATCTCGGCGGTCATGGTTCGCGCGGCTATGGCCGGGTCACTTTTTCCCAGTGGGATGTCCAGGGATTTTCTGGGCTGGCTGATACGGATATCCAACCTTTTGTTGCTGCCGCTTTGCAGTTTTTGAAAGAAGTGTAGTCTATGAAGTACGCTCTGTATCCTTTACAATTCGATACACCCGTTCATTTCGGCTGTGCTGAAAATGGAGGCAAGCTGGAGCAAAGTTCCTTGACCTACCGGGCAGACAGCCTGTTTGGCGCCTTATGTTATGAGTTGTCGCTGCAAGGCGATGAAACGGGGCTGCTACACCTACAGGAAGGGGTAGCAAAGGGAAAGCTTCTCTTTTCGGACCTCTTTCCTTACATCTATGATGAAATGGAAGGGCTGCAGCTGTATGTGCCTAAACCTATTCTGACCATCTCCTCTGATGAGCGTCGGGTGACGGCTGATTATGATACTTTTCGTCAGCAGGCTACGCAGCAGAAGCGGCAAAAAAAGCTGTCTTATATACAAGTGTCCCAATTGGCTGATTTCATACAGGCTATGAAGTCTGGCAAAGCCTTTGACGGTACTGAGCCCTTTTTCGGCTGCGGTCAGTTACTGACACGGGTGAACTGTACGGAGAATATCTCGCGGCCTTATTATGTCCACCAGATTCAGTTTACGAAAGAGGCAGGATTATACGGAATTATCGGTTATGAAGAGGATGAAGACCTGGATGGGCTCATCACCTTACTGGAATCGTTAGGCCTTTCCGGTATTGGCGGGAAGCGCAGCAGCGGCTATGGGAAATTCCATTTCCGGGAAGATCCTATTGAGATGGATGAACTCGGTATTTATGAAGATGATGGCATTTTATATAGAGGCTTGACCCTGACAGGCGCTTCGAGGTACATGTGTCTGTCCGTCCTGCTGCCATCACCGGCTGAAGTGGCAGATGTCCAGAAAGGCCAATTCGCGCTTTGCCGGCGAAGCGGCTTTTTATCGCCTGACGGCAGCCGGATGCAAAAGAAAAATGATATTTATATGATACAGGCCGGCTCCTGTTTTCCTGAAAAGATAGCTGGCTGTATGACTGATGTAGGCGGACAGGGGATGACTCATCCAGTCTGGCGGTATGGCAAAGGATTGTATGTGGGGTTGATGCTATGATAAATACAGAAAAATGGGAACATAAGACGTATGAGCTGACCTGTATCAGCCCGATTCACATTGGCAATGGCGAGCTCCTGAAACAATATGAATATATATTTACGAAAGACCGGAATCAGCAGCGTATTTATTTTCTCGATAAAGCTAAATGGATGACCTTTTTGGTCCGCCATGACTTAATCGATGACTATGCCCAAAGTGTCTTTTCAGGAAGAATGAACTTGTACGGCTGGCTCCAGTCACAACGGATTGGCAGCCTGTCTGCTATTATCCGGGAAGTTTGCAATGCTTCGGCCGATGTCTATTTAGTCAGAGAAAGACAACAGCGGGTCAATGATATTTCCCGGCAAGTCAAGACGCCCGATGGGGTACCGTATATCCCTGGCAGTACCTTGAAAGGAGCTATCCGTTCCGCTATCTTATTCCATGATATTCGCCAGCATCCGGAGGCATATCTTCCTTTTTGGAACCGTATCAAGGCGGCGATGGAAGCTGGGAATCGCAGACAAATGAGGGACTTGGCCCAGAACATAGAACGACAGGCCTTTACACGCCTTAAACAACAGAAAAATAGGCCCGATGATGCCTTGCAGAGCGTCATGAAAGGCCTTGCTGTCAGTGATGCCATGCTCGTCGGCCATGAACGGGATACGGTAATTTTACAGAAATACGATGTCTCATCTATTCGCCGGGAAGGATTGAAAGGGCATCCGCTGGCACTCTTTCGCGAATGTATCCCGGCGGGCCGGAAATTCCGCTTTTCTATGACTCTGGATAAGGACATAGCCCGTCTTATTGGCATTACATCCCTCGACGATGTCTGGCAATGGGTACGGGACTATCTGGCTTTTGGCTTAGCTCAGGAAAAAGGCGTCTTTGGACACGAATACAAAGGAGAGTTTGAAGAAAGCAAGCTGGCAGATATCCGCCTCGGCGGCGGTACGGGTTTCCTGTCTAAGACTGTCTATTATGCCTTGGCGCCAAACGGTGAAGGAAGGACTGTATTGGCGAACTTCTTTGATGACGTGCTGTTTACACGGAGAAATTGCCATCACCATAAGACCAAAGATGACAGACTGACACCGCGGACGCTGAAACTGGCCTGGGCTGATAACGACCGCTGGATACTGGGGCTGGCAGCGGTGAAAGAGGTGGCATCATGTTAAGGCTGATGGAAATCCCGTTGAAGATGCCGGAACACACCCGCATCCATCCGGCCATGGGGTCTATCTTTCATGGTGCCCTGATGAGTATTATTGCCCCGGCGAGTGCGGAAATGTATCACCATATGACCCTGCGCCCCTACAGCCAGGCAGTGTACTGGAATGAAAGGAAACACAGTGCTCTTTGGCGCATAGGGACCTTGACGGACGAAGCCTATGAGAGGCTGGTCATCCCTTTGGAAAAAGTGCCAGCCCTTTGGCTTAAACAAAAGCAGTATGAAGTCACATTGGGACCAAGGCAGCTCATAGGGCAGACGAGCTTTGAAGACTTAGCCGGTCAGTTCGTTAAAGCCGACTCCGCTCCAGCCGGGGCGGAATGGCAGTGCCTCAGTGTCATGAGTTTTAAACAAGACGGGAGATACGTCATCTTGCCGGATATCCGCCTTATGTATCATAGTCTATTACAGCGATGGAATACCTTTTCGGATACAGTGAAATTGGAACAGGACGATTTATTAGAACAGCTGGTCAGCCATTGCCGGCTCACGAAATACCAGCTCCGTTCCCAAGTTTTTTCTGTCAATGGCAGCGCTATCTATGGCTGTGAAGGTTGGCAGCGCTATTCCTTCTTTGGCTACGACATGTTGAAGCGGCTTCAAGGGATACTCGCGGCCTTGGCACCCTTTTCCGGCATCGGCGTCAAGACGGCGCTGGGTATGGGGGCCGTAGATACGATTATTTTGTAAGGAGTCATGCAGCATGAAAATATTGTTTTCACCCATTGGGACGACGGATCCCGTGCGTAATTGCCGGGATGGAGCCTGCCTTCATATTTTACGCCATTACCATCCTGATAAAGTCGTCCTTTATTTTACGGCTGAAATGGAACAACGCGAACGGAATACGCATATGTATACCCATGGCATTGACCACGTCCAGCCGGGATGCCCTGTAGTGCCTATCTATTCAGGCATCGTAGATGCTCATTTATACGATGCCTATCTGCATCATTTACCAGGGCATGTCCTGCAATTACATCAAGATTATCCAGATGCGGAAATATTACTGAATCTCAGTTCTGGGACACCACAGATTAAAGTCATCTTGGCCATTATGAGTACCGAATATGCCTGGTGCCGTGGTATTCAGGTGGCTTCTCCGGAACGTCGTTCTAATGTGAATAACATCCCTGTCCAAGATGAAGAAGATGTGGAAGAAATGCTGCTTTGCAATGAAGACGATGAATCAGACGCTCCTAACCGCTGTGAAGAGCCGCACTTGGAAGTATTGCGGTTTTATCGTGAGAAATATGAGATCATGTCGCTCATCAATCAGTATGAATATATGGGCGCCTGGGCTTTTTGTAAAGGCAGTCATACCGTTTCGGAACAGACGAAGAAGCTGATTCATTTTGCCATGTATCGTGCAGATTTGCAGACCAAAGCAGCGCAGCAGATTATGAGAAAATATCAGGGGAAGCAGTTGTTCCCCTTTGAAAAAGAAGGAGAAAGCCTGACGGAGTATCTGTTGACCATGCAGATTCATAAAGAAAAGAAACAATATGCCAGCTTTATGGTGCAAATTTCGCCCTTCCTTTATGAGTTATTCATGACCTATGCCAAGATGAATCTGAAAATGCCCCTTTTCGATTATCGGGAAAAAGTGGCAGGGCGCAGACTCTTACGGCGGCAGACACTGCTCCAGAAACCGCAGGGCCCGGAGCTGATTGCCTATTTAGATAACGTTTGGCCCCAGCCCTTTTATGACAGCGAATTGTCCTTTATTTTGCTCTATCAAGTCTTCTGCTTTGCCGAACAATTCGACGGGGCCAAAGATGCGGAAAAACATCATGAATTTATGGCAGATTCGTTGATGGTTTCGACGAACCCGTACATGGATAAACTGCGAAAGTTACGCAATAACACAGCGCACGAAATCATTAACGTTACAGAAGAAACCATCAAGAAGCGGACAGGGCTGACACCAGATGACATCATGAAATCCTTTTGGCACCTTTTATCCGTACTATACGGACCAGGCGTAAACCGCCAACGCATGGCCTATAAAAGATTGAACCAATGGATTGAAGAATCTTTATTGACAAATATGTGATGCCTTACGAACATGTGTCATTCATCATAAATTTCGGCTATGCCTAGGATTTGCGCGGGACGCCCGCCAAAACGGACAGCAGTGGCTGGGCGACCCGTTGCGAGATACGACTACAACCTATTCTTGTCTAATGACAGGCCTTTACGAACTACGATTTTTTACGAACTTGTGTTATAATATGAATTGGCTAGGTAATACATTATTTATGTGCCTAACTTGCTTTTTGAAAATACAAGCAGGACGATTCCGCCCCGCTGCCTTAAAATTCAGTTCTAAGCAATTTTTTGAAAATCATTTTCCTGCAAAAGACAAAAAATGATGAAAATATATGATCCGCCCCGCAAAATGCCATTTCGACGGCTTCATAAAGGCATTTATAAAGGGTGCGGATAAGAACCATAATCCCCGCAAGGGGACGGAAACCGAAATCATCTCCAGCGCCCTTGCGAATCGCCGCTTTCTCGATAAGAACCATAATCCCCGCAAGGGGACGGAAACCTGCCCGTGCCATCATGTTATACATTATCAATCCACCGTTGATAAGAACCATAATCCCCGCAAGGGGACGGAAACTTGGCACTGTCCCGACGTAATTCGCTGTGACTTCACTGTAGATAAGAACCATAATCCCCGCAAGGGGACGGAAACGTGTAACAATCCTTCCTACATACAACTTTTTTACCTTCTAGATAAGAACCATAATCCCCGCAAGGGGACGGAAACGGCCTGAACAGCTCATGACCGTATATGGTTATGGGCTTAGATAAGAACCATAATCCCCGCAAGGGGACGGAAACTAGGCCATCGTTCTAATTTAACAAGTGGGGCTGGCCTTGATAAGAACCATAATCCCCGCAAGGGGACGGAAACTCAAACATGCATGAAATTCTAACGATTGCAATGTTGGAACTGATAAGAACCATAATCCCCGCAAGGGGACGGAAACTTCAAATAACTTCCTTGCGGTCGTCTTTGAAATACGGTAGTGATAAGAACCATAATCCCCGCAAGGGGACGGAAACGGTGGTTAAATGTCGTATGTTCGTTCATACGCGTATTGTGGATA
>OJSP01001551.1_pt1 | contig 23339 bp, 19 predicted proteins | sample 1599561 | NCBI WGS metagenome assembly OJSP01 (sample SAMN04168659, study PRJEB22393) | human gut metagenome | biome: human gut microbiome; feature: stool | host: Homo sapiens | collected 2014-05-12
AAGAATTACTTGCATGATGGGTCCTCCGGTTTTGATTATTTGAACATATCGGTTACGAACGGCAGAATGGCCAAGTGCCGGGCACGCTTAACGGCGGTAGCTACTTTCTTCTGGAACTTCTGCGAAGTACCCGTCAGGCGGCGGGGCAGAATTTTACCCTGCTCGTTGAGGAACTTCTTGAGGAATTCAGCGTCCTTGTAATCGACATACTTGATACCGGCTTTTTTGAAGCGGCAATATTTTTTCTTTTTGACCTCGACGGTGGGAGGGTTCAGGTATCTGATCTCTGATTGATTCTGTGCCATGGCTCTTACTCTTGTTTAGCGGTGTTTTTGTTTCTGCGTTTTTCGGCGTACTCAACGGCGTACTTGTCCATTTTGAAAGTCAGGAAACGGATCACGCGTTCGTCGCGGCGGTACTGGGTTTCGAGCTTTTCGATGATATCGCCCTCACCCGTGAACTCCATGAGGTAATAGAAGCCGGTGGTCTTTTTCTGAATCGGGTAGGCGAGCTTGCGCAGGCCCCAATCCTCTTCGCTGATGATCTGACCGCCGTTTTCGGTGATAACACCGCGGAATTTGCTCACAGCCTCTTTGACCTGTACATCGGACAGAACCGGCGTGGCAATGAAAACGGTTTCGTAATGGTTCATAATGCGATTTTTAAAAGTGTTTGGTAAAAATGAGCCACAAAGGTAGTGATTTCTCCGGGAAAATCAAATATTTCGATAAGCTTCTGCTGATTTCCGGCCCGTTACTATCGTCCGGAAGCTTTGAGAAGTTGAAGACGCGGCGTTCCCCCTCGCTAAATACCTGACGGCCAGAGATAGGCGAGTATGACAGCCACGACCAGTGCAGGCAACAAATTGATGATGTTGATTTCTTTGATCTTTAGAATGTTGATACCAAGTCCGATTAACAGAATACCGCCTACCCCGGTCAATTCGGCGATCATGCTCCCGGACATGAACCGCATCATCTCCCCGGCGAAGAGCGTCAGGCCGCCCTGGTAGATCAGCAGCGGCACGGAAGAGAAAAGAACGCAGATGCCGAACGACGAAGCCAATGCTATGGAAGAGATACCGTCCATGATCGATTTGGTCAGCAGCAGGCGGGGAGTCTCGCCCGAACCCTCTTCAATCGCACCTAGAATCGACAGCGAGCCGACGCAAAATAGCATCGTAGCGGTTATCAGTCCCTCGGTGAAGCGTGAGGATGATTGAGTCTCTACGGTCTCTTTTTTTGCGATTTGCTGCAGCCGCTCCGTGAGCTGGCGCAGGTGCCGGTCGAGGTTTAGCGCCTGGCCGATCAGTCCGCCGATCACGAGGCTGAGCACGGCAAGCAGCAGGTTTGCCGACTTGAGCGACATCGCGATGCCGATAGCCAGTGTAAAGAGGCCGATTCCCTGGAATACGATCTCCACGCTTTTTTGCGGAAGCCGCGAGCGGATCAGCATGCCCGCGAGCGTACCCAGTATGATTGCGGCGGCGTTGGCTATGGTTCCTATCATCGTTACGGAGCGCTTTTGTTCTGGCAAAAGTAACGAAAAACAACCAAATATTTTTACCTTTGCATATCCGAATTTCATCCAACACAAATCAATAACGAAGATATGTCAGAGTTCAAGTATCAGGAGCCGTTTCCGTTGTCGGCCGACACAACGGAGTATCGCCTGCTCACGAAAGATTACGTGAAGGTGGTCGAATGCGACGGACGCAAAGTGCTTAAGGTCGACCCCAAAGGTCTGGAACTGCTTTCCAAAGAGGCTTTTGCCGACGTATCGTTCTACCTGCGCGCTGCACACCTGCAGAAACTGTCGGACATTCTCAAGGATCCCGAAGCCACTGACAACGATAAGTTTGTCGCTTACACGATGCTGGTCAACCAGGTCGTGTCGGCCCAAGGCGAACTGCCCACCTGCCAGGATACCGGCACGGCGATCGTGATCGGCAAAAAGGGCGAAAACGTGTACACCGGTACCGATGATGCCGAGATGTTGTCGAAAGGCGTTTATGAGACTTACCGCGACCGGAACCTGCGTTATTCGCAGGTGGTGCCGTTCTCGATGACCGAGGAGAAGAACAGCGGGACTAATCTGCCGGCCCAGATCGACCTTTACGCCACTCCGGGCGACGAATACAAGTTCCTGTTTATCACCAAGGGCGGGGGCTCGGCCAACAAAACGTTTCTCTACCAGCAGACCAAAGCGCTGCTCACCGAGGAGAACCTGACTAATTTCATCAAATCGCATATCATGGACCTCGGTACGGCGGCTTGCCCTCCGTATCACCTGGCCATCGTGATCGGCGGTACGTCGGCCGAGGCGAATCTCTCGACTGTAAAGAAGGCTTCGGCCGGTTACCTCGACCACTTGCCTACCAGCGGCAACGAAGGCGGTCGCGCGTTCCGCGACCTGGAGTGGGAGCAGAAGGTACTGAAGATTTGCCAGGAGAGCGGCGTGGGCGCTCAGTTCGGCGGCAAGTACCTCGTGCACGACGTGCGCGTGATCCGTGCGCCGCGTCATGCCGCTTCGTGCCCCGTGGCCATTGGCGTGAGCTGCTCGGCCGACCGCAACATCAAGGCGAAGATCACCCCCGAAGGCATCTTCCTGGAGCAGTTGGAGAAGAATCCCGCCCGGTTCCTTCCGAAGCAGGCGCCTGCCATGTCGCCGGCCGTCGACATCGATCTGGACGAGGGGATGGACAAGGTGCGCGAGATTCTGACGAAGTATCCGATCAAGACGCGCCTGAACCTGCGCGGAACGCTCATCGTGGCGCGCGACATCGCCCACGCCCGCATCAAGCAGATGCTCGACGAGGGCAAGCCGATGCCCGACTATTTCAAGAAGCATCCGGTCTACTACGCCGGCCCCGCGAAGACTCCCGAGGGGATGGCTTCGGGTTCGTTCGGCCCCACGACGGCCGGCCGTATGGATCCCTACGTCGACCTGTTCCAGTCGCACGGCGGTTCGATGGTGATGGTGGCCAAGGGCAACCGCTCGCAGGCCGTCACCGACGCCTGCCGGAAGCACGGCGGGTTCTATCTGGGGTCGATCGGCGGGCCGGCGGCGATTCTGGCCAAGAACTCGATCAAGTCGGTCGAGGTGGTCGACTTCCCCGAGCTGGGCATGGAGGCTGTCCGCAAGATCTACGTCGAGGATTTCCCCGCCTTCGTCATCGTGGACGACAAGGGCAACGACTTCTTCGCCGACTTCAAGCACTGATGCCTGAAAAGGTCTGATACGCACCACAATCGGCTCTTCGGAGCCGGCTGTGGTGTGTTTTGTGCCGCAGGCAATAAAACGGCCTGTTTTTCGTTACATCCAAGATAGTACAACAGTCAATCGATATTACGGAATGAAACGAACCGTTTATACGTGGATGCTGACCTTGCTGACGGTATTCGGCGCAACGGTCGCGTCGGCCGACGAAAAGGTCTCCTTCGAGGTGAAGGCGCCGATGGTGGTGGCCAAAGGCGAAGCCGTGCGCGTCGAATTCTCGCTCAACGCCTCTCCCGACGAAGGTTCCTTCACGGCCCCGTCGTTCGAGGGGTTCGACGTGATCGCAGGACCGGCCTTTTCGCAGGGCAGTTCGATTCAGATCGTTAACGGGCAGATGACCCGCAGCAGCAACTACACGATCACCTACGTGCTTTTGCCGCAGCAGGAGGGCAACTTCACCATCGGTGCGGCCTCCGTGCGGGTCGGCAAGAGCCAGTACAAGACCAAGGCGCTGCCGATCGAGGTGGTGGAGGAGACGCCGGAGAGCAGCGGCGGCCAGCAGGCGGTGCAGGGCGGCCAGTCGGCCGACGACGTGCAGCAGGTCTCGAAGGACGACATCCTGCTGCGCATGATTCTGTCGCGCACGACCGCTTTCAAGGGCGAGCCGATCCGTGCGACGCTCAAACTCTACTACCGCGTCAACCTGCGGGGCGACAACGGCAGCAAGTTCCCGTCGTTCAACGGCTTCTGGGCACAGGAGATCGAGCAGGACGCACAGCCCCAGCGCGAACGCTACAACGGCAAGGTCTACGAGACGCAGGTCATCAAGGAGTATCTGCTCTACCCGCAGCAGTCGGGCGAACTGACCGTCGAACCCGCCGAGCTGAACGTCGTGGCGCAGGTGTTGGTGCAGAGCGCCAATCCCGATCCCTTCTTCGGCGGCGGCCACGAGGTCTACGACGTGCGCCGTTCGCTGCGCACGGCACCGGTCAAGGTGACGGTGCGCGACCTGCCCGCGGGCGCTCCGGCAAGTTTCAGCGGTGCCGTCGGCAAGTTCACGATGGCCTCCGACGTTCCTTCGACGGAGCTGGCGGCCAACTCGGCGGCGACCTATACGATCAAGATTTCGGGTACGGGCAACCTGTCGTTCGTACAGGCGCCCAAACTGACGCTCCCCAGTTCGTTCGAGCAGTACAACGTCAAGACGACCGAGTCGATGAAGACCACGGCGGCCGGTACGACCGGCTACCGTCAGTTCGAATACCCGTTCATCGCCCGCGCCGAAGGCGAGTACGAGATCGCACCGGTGGAGTTCACCTATTTCGACCCCGCGAAGAAGCAGTATATCACGCTTTCGACGGCGCGTCTGCCGATCAACGTCGCGCCCGATGCGGGCGGCGGCGCAGCGGCGCAGGTGGTCACGGGTCTTTCGAAGGAGGATGTGAAGCTGCTGGGGCAGGACATCCGTTTCATCAAACTCGGACGCGGAAACCTGCATTTGCAGGGGCGGCCGTTCATGGGCGGGACGCTCTATTTCGTGCTGCTGGCGGCGATCGTGGGACTCTTCGCGGCGGCATACGTCGCGCTGCGCAAACGGATCCGCGACCGTCAGAATGCGGTGCTCATGCGCGGCAAGCGAGCCAACAAGGTGGCCGTACAGCGGTTCCGTGCTGCGGCGAAATTCATGCAGGAGGAGAACCGCCATGCCTTTTACGAGGAGATGCTGCGGGCGTTGTGGGGCTACATGAGCGACAAGTTCAACATTCCGGTGGCCAATCTGACAAAGGAGAACGTGCGCGAGGAGCTCAATAAACGGGGCGTTTCGCAGGAGTTGTCGCAGAGCTTCTCGGAGATCATCTCGCAGTGCGACGAGGCGCAGTACTCGCCGTTGGCCGGGGCGCGCATGAGCGACGTCTACAACGCAGGGGTGGATTTTATTTCGAAACTCGAATCGGTGATTAAAAAATAGGAGGCTATGAGAACCAGCCGGATATTTTGGAGCCTGCTGCTCCTGTTCCTGAGTCTTACCGCTGCTGCGCGGGCGCAGGGCGACCGCGATTCGCTCGCTGCCGCGACGACCGATCCGCTGACCGTGCAGACGGCCGGCGGCAACTCGCTGGCTGCCGTCGAGCAGGTGTGGGACGCCGCCAATACGGCCTATATCAATTCGGACTATCATCGGGCGATCGATGCCTACCGGCAGTTGATCCTGCGGGGCTATGCGTCCGATAAACTCTACTACAATCTGGCCAACGCCTACTTCAAGGTGGGGCGTTACGGCAAGGCGATTCTCTACTACAACCGCGCGCTGCGGCTCGCTCCGGGCGATGCGGACATCCGCTACAATCTCGACGTGGCCAATACCTTCACCAAGGACAAGATCGCCGTCGTGCCGGAGTTTTTCCTCAAAGGCTGGGTGCGCTCGGTGCGCATGTCGCTCGGGTGCACTGCGTGGAGCGTCGTCTCGCTGGCGGCGCTGGCGCTGCTCTTCGCGCTCGTGCTGCTTTACTTGCTGGCCGGAAGGCTGGCGTGGCGCAAGGCGGGTTTCTACGGTACGCTGGCGATGCTGCTCGTCTTCGTCGCCTCCACTTCGTTCGCCGTGACCGAGCGGCGCGAGCTGCTCGACAGTACGGAGGCCGTCGTGATGAGTTCGTCGGTCTCGGTCAAGAGTTCGCCCGACAAGGCGTCGACCGATCTGTTCGTGTTGCACGAGGGGACGAAGGTCCGCACGGTGAGCGAGCTGGGCGACTGGCGCGAGATCGTCATCGCCGACGGCAAGAAGGGGTGGGTCGAGGCCCGCACGATCGAAACGATTTAACGAAAACGCATCGCGGCGGCGACCGGTTCAGGTCGCCGCCGCGGATATTCATTCTCGAATGTCTCAATTACTGACCGACGTGGTGGAGGAGTTGTCCAAACTCCCCGGAATCGGCCGCCGCACGGCGTTGCGGCTGGCCATGCACCTGTTGCGCATGGAGCCGTCGATCGTGGCGGGCATGACGCGGAGCATCGACCGGTTCCGCCGCGAAATCCGTTATTGCAGGGAGTGCAACAATCTGTCGGACACCGATGTCTGCCCGATCTGCGAAGATCCGAAACGCGACCGTTCGACGATCTGCGTCGTGGAGCAGGTGGCCGACGTCCTCTCGATCGAACATACGCAGCAGTACCGGGGGCTTTATCATGTGCTGGGCGGCGTCATCTCGCCCATGCAGGGAATCGCGCCCTCCGACCTGAAAATCGACCTGCTGGTCGAGCGCATTCGCCGGGGCGGCGTGGGCGAGGTGATTCTGGCGATCTCCACCTCGGTCGAGGGCGAGACGACGCTCTTCTACCTGATGAACCGTTTGCGGGAGTTCTCCGACCTGAAAGTCACCTCCATCGCACGCGGCATCGGGTTCGGCGACGAGCTGGAATACGTCGACGAACTGACGCTGACCCATGCGTTGCTCAACCGGCGTGCCGTGGAGTAGCGTACATGCCGGTCGAAAAGAGCGCCTGCCGTTCCGTTTTCAACGCATTCACCCCTGCCGCAGCACGCGGCAGGGGTGAATTTCATTTCCGGAGATTTTTCGGCTCGTCTCCGGTTGCCTGTGTCCGTTTAGAAACGGAAACTGAAATAGACGCGGAACGATTTGGTTTTGAGCTTCAAATCCTGCAAGTCGGTCAGCACGTCGTCCGCCGAGGGGATGTCGCCGCTGAAATCGCCGTCGGAGTAATCGCCTTCCAGATCGTCGAGGTTGAGACCCAGACCGTCGTACGACGCTTTGCCCCAACGCCATTCGCAGCCGACCGAGAGTACCTTCCAGGCTACGGCGAAACCCGTGTTGCAGAAGGTCGCATAGTGGTGGTAAAACTCGTCGTTGAGGTACATCATCGAGTAGGAGGGCGTTACGCGGAAGTAGGCGCTCACTTTGAGGTGGTGCACCGGATTGATCGTCACCGACGGGCCGATCTGCATACCGTATTCGAGCTGGTGGGCCTTTTCGGAGTAAAGCTCGTCCGTGTCGTAGTCGTAGGTTTCGAGTTTGTATTGTGCGTAGTTGAGGTCCATCCACGACCAGTCGATGCCGAACTTGATCATGCCGGCCAGCGGCTTCTTGTGCAGGTAGTAGGTTTTACCCCAGACGATCGCCGCACCGAAGTCGCTTTTCAATTCGCCGCCGCCGAGTTTGTCCCACCCGTCGATGTCGGGAGAGAGTTTCTGGTTGACGTAATTCAGGTTGAAATACTTGGAACGGTCTTTCCAGATCGCGCGGTTGCTTTCCGCTGCTTCGGTCTCCTTTACGCGGGCCGAAATGTCACTGAGCGCCTGATTCAGCGAGTCCAGTTTCTGCTGCGAGACTTCCTGCGCCGATGCGGCGATTCCCCCCCCCCATGCAGACGGTGAAAATGAGCAGTACGAGTTTCTTCATAAAATCGATTTAGATTAGAAATTGGAATTATGTAAAGCAGTAAATGTCTTTTTTCATTTTCAACTTCCGTTTTCCCTGCCCGCTTTTCGTCTTCATCGGGCGATAGCCGTTTCGCGCGGAGACGTGTTTCGGCATTCGTCGCCGTTTCGGGGGGGGGGCGGAACCGCTTCCCGAACGCAAACCGTTGATATGCGGACGCATGGGAAAACCCGCTCCGGTTGCAAATATAGGAAAAAATACGAAAAGGTCGACTTTTCTGAATAAAAAGTCGACTTTCCGAGGGACAAATTTAAAGTGTATGACCGCTGTCGCGAATCAGAGCACTCCCAGGTTATCCAGGAAGATCAGCAGGATCACCACCGGACAAACCCAGCGCAGCAGCATGCCGAGCAGCGGCCAGAGGTGCAGGCGCAGTGCGCCGTGGTTGGTCAGTTCCGCCGGCATGAACCGCCGGTCGAGTACCCAACCCGTGAAGATGCAGATGAAGAAACCGCCTGCGGGCAGCATGATGTTGGCCGTCACGAAGTCCAGCAGGTCGAAGAACGATTTCCCGCCGAGCTGCAACCACTGCCATGCGCCGAGCGACAACGAAGCGGCCGCACCCAGTGCGATGCAGGCGCCGGTGACGATCCATGCCGCCGCACGGCGGCTCAGACGCCACTCCTCCTGCACGTAGACGGTCAGCACCTCGTGCAGCGAGATCGTGGAGGTGAGGGCTGCGATGACCAGCAGCAGGAAGAAGATCGTCGACCATACCATGCTCAGCGGAAGCGTGTTGAAGATCGCGGGCAGGGTGACGAAGACCAGCGAGGGGCCGGCCGTGGGTTCGATGCCGACGCTGAAAACGGCCGGAAAGATCACCAGCCCCGCCAACACCGCCACGAGCGTGTCGATGAAGGCGACTTGCAGGGCGGTGTGCGTGATGTTGGTGTCGTTCTTGAAATAGGAGGCATAGGTCACCAGGCAGCCCAGACCGATCGACAGCGAGAAGAAGGCCTGTCCGAGCGCGGTGAGCACCGTCGAGGGCGTCACCTTCGAGAAGTCGGGAGCGAAGAGGAATTTCACGCCTTCGGTGCCGCCAGGCAGCAGGATGGAGTGGACGGCCAGCACCACGAGGATCAACAGCAGCAGCGGCATCATGATGCGAGCCGAGCGTTCGATCCCTTTCTGGACGCCCAGTGCGATGACGCCGTGCGTCAGCAGGGTGAAGACGACGGTGTAGAGCAACGGTTTCCACGGGTTCTGCGTGAAGGCGTTGAAGAGCGATTCGTAGGCTTCGGGGGTACTGATGCGTGTGAATTCGCCCGTGAGCGAGTGGATCATGTATTCCAGCGTCCAGCCCGAGACCACCAGATAGAAGCCCATGATGAGCAGCGGAGCCAGAATACTGTTGTAGCCCAGGATCGACCAGCGGCTCGAAAGGGTGCGGTAGGCGCCCACGGCGTTGCGGTGGGTATTGCGTCCGATGGCGAATTCCGAAAGCATGATCGGCACGCCGAGCAGCAGGACGCTGAGGATGTAGATCAGCAGGAACGCGCCGCCGCCGTTCTCCCCTGCGACATAGGGGAAACGCCAGATGTTGCCCAATCCGACGGCGCTGCCCGCCGTGACGAGCACGGCGCTCAGCCGGCCGCCGAATGTGGCCCGATGAGTTGTCTTCATAGCTTGACGTTTTCGTTAAGCCGCGCACAGCGCAGAACTTGTTCCGTCTATGCCGCAGCGGGAAAAGGTGCACCTATCTTCGTCGGGAGAGGGCGGCGTTCGGGCCGGTCTCCCGTCTGTTCGCAGTATGCGCCCTGCTTCGGGCGTGCGTGTCCCGTGCATGTGGGCCGGCAACGCCGCGACGGCGATCGCCCGCGTCGTTTCGGGGCTATCCTTCCAGCGTCACCGAAACGCGGGCGATCTTGCCGCCCAGCGGGGGGGCGAGTTTGGCTACCGTGCAACGCACGTGCCGCACTGCGGGAAAGCGCGCGTGCAACGCTTCGATGATATTCGTCGCCACGCGCTCGATCGTGCGCTGCGTGACGGCCATGCGTTCGCGGACGATTTCGTAGACGGTCAGGTAGTTGACGGCCTCCTCCACGGCGTCGTGCGCGGCGATGCCGCCCAGTTCGGTCGTAATCGAGAGCGTCACCTCGAAACGGTTTCCGACGCGCTGTTCGAGGTCGTAACAGCCGTGGAAGGCGTGGAACTCCATGCCTTGAAGATCGATCGTGTAGAGCATAGGCGTATGCAGTATGCGCAATCGGGAAGATTCCTTTACGGAGCCTTCCCGATTGCGATGAAACTTATTCGACGGTCACGAGATAGTAGTTCTTCTTGCCGCGCTGCACGAGCAGGTATTTGCCGGCGATCAGATCGGCTTCGGTGACGGGGCGCATCGCATCGGCGACCTTCTCCTTGTTGAGTGCCACGCCGCCGCCCTGCACCATCTTGCGGCATTCGCCCTTCGAGGGGAAGATCTGCGTCGCCGCAGCGCAGAGGTCGACGAACGGCAACCCCAGTTCGGCGCGTGCCACGGTGAACTGCGGCACCCCTTCGAAGACCTGCAACAACGTCTGTTCGTCGAGCCGGCGCAACGCCTCGGAGGTCGCGCCGCCGAAGAGGATCTGCGACGCTTCGACCGCCTTCTCGTACTCCTCGCGCGAGTGGATCATCACGGTGATCTCCTCGGCCAGCCGCTTCTGCAACGTGCGCAGGTGGGGCGCTGCGTCGTGTTCGGCGACGAGTGCGTCGATCGTCGCACGGTCGAGCAGGGTGAAGATCTTGATGTAGCGTTTGGCGTCGTCGTCGCTCACGTTGAGCCAGAACTGGTAGAACTTGTAGGGCGACGTATAGCGCGGATCGAGCCATACGTTGCCGCTCTCGGTCTTGCCGAACTTGGTGCCGTCGGCCTTCGTGATGAGCGGGCAGGTGATCGCATAGGCTTCGGCGCCCAGCTTGCGGCGGATCAGCTCGGTGCCGGTGGTGATGTTGCCCCACTGGTCGGATCCGCCCAACTGCACCTTGCAGCCGTATTTCTCGTAGAGGTGCATGAAATCGAAACCCTGCACCAGCTGGTAGGAGAATTCGGTGAACGACATGCCGTCGCCCTCGCCGTTGAAACGCTTCTTGACCGAATCCTTGGCCATCATGTAGTTGACCGTGATCAGCTTGCCGATGTCGCGGATGAAGTCGAGGAAGCCGATCCCCTTCATCCAGTCGTAGTTGTTGACCATCAGTGCGGCGTTGGGGGCGTCGGAGTCGAAGTCGATGAGTTTGGCCAGCTGCCGCTTGATCGCCTCCTGATTGCGGCGCAGCGTCTCCTCGTCGAGCAGGTTGCGCTCCTGCGACTTGCCCGACGGATCGCCGATCATGCCCGTTGCGCCGCCGACCAGTGCGATGGGACGGTGGCCGCACATCTGGAAATGTTTGAGAATCATCACTCCCACCAGATGTCCGATATGCAGCGAGTCGGCCGTGGGATCGATACCCAGATAGGCCGTCGTCATCTCTTTTTCAAGTTGTTCCTTTGCGCCCGGCATGATCGTGTGGATCATGCCGCGCCATTCCAGTTCCTCGATGAAGTTCTTGATTGCCATATTGTTTTTGTTCTTATTTTTTCGTGTTTTCGGTTATTCCACTTCCAGATCGAGCTCCCTGCGCAGTTCGGCCAGCAGCGGATTCTTCTCGTTCATGTGGCGGAGCCGGTCTTCGAGTTTGATGGGGCGCACGGCCCTGATCTGCTCGTTGATCGTCACCTCCAATTCGAGCGCCCCCTCCACGCCGGCGATCGCGGCGATGCGGGTGAGCATCTCCAGCTTGCTGCGCAGGATCTCCTCGCGCAGCGCCTCGGTCGGTACGGCCAGCCGCAGCGTGTGTCCTTCGATGCGCAGCTGCTCGAAGAAGGCGTAGAGACGGGGACGTTCCTGCCGGATGTAGTCGAGGATCGCCGTGCGGCCGCTTTCCAGCTTCTGTCCGCTCGCCGGGTCGATCGTGACGGCAGGCTGCGGTTGCTCGGCAGCCTCCGGCGCCGTCTCCGGTGCGGCTCCCCGCCGTGCCTGGCTCAGCAGCGACGACAGCGATGCGCCGCCGATGAGCGATGCGGCGCTTGTCGCCGCGGCAGGTCGGGACGCCTGCGGAGCCGGGGCCCTTGCCGGCATGGGTGCCGTTGCGGGCGGTTCGGCGGCCGGTGCGACGGCGGCCGTTCCCTGCGGGACGGGAGCCGCCTCAGGCGCGATGGCAGCCGCGGCGGGCGCCGCCCCTGCGTTTCCGGCCGCGGGTGCCGGAGCTGCCGTCGAAGGAGTTCCTGTCGCAGTCGCGGCGGTCGTGGCGGATGTCGGAGCCGCACTCGGTCCGGAAGTCGTATGTCGGGGATTTGCCGCCGGGGCGTTCTGCCCCGTGAGCGGCGGTAGGGGATAGCTCGTGCCGAGTGCTACGCCGTCATTTTTTTTTTGACCGAGACCGGCTATTTTCATCAGTCCCAGTTCGACGAGCAGCCGTTGGTTGGACGATTGCCGGGTTCGTCCGTCGGCTTCGGTCAGCAGCGAGATCGCCCCGAAAAGAAATTCGATTGTACAACGCCCTGCCTGGGCGCGGTATCGCTCCAGCAGGGTGCCCGTCAGTTCGATGAGCGACACCGAAGCGGCGTCGCGCGCCACGAGCAGGTCGCGCATGTGCTGCGCCAGACCGGCCATGAAGGTCTGGCCGGAGAATCCTTTGGCGAGCACCTCGTCGAACAGCCGCAGCGCCGAGAGGTAGTCGCCGCCGAGCAGCATGTCGGTGACGTTGAAATAGGTGTCGTAGTCCAGCACGTTGAGCGTCTGCGCGACGGACTTGTATTCGAGTCGCGCGCCGCAGAACGACACGGCCTTGTCGAACATCGACAGTGCGTCGCGCATACCGCCGTCGGCTTTCTGCGCGATGAGGTTCAGCGACTCCTCGTCGTAGCCGACGCCCTCCTGCCCTGCGATATATTTGAGGTACTCGACCGAGTCCTCGACCTTGATGCGGTTGAAATCGTAGATCTGGCAGCGCGAGAGGATCGTGGGGAGGATCTTGTGTTTCTCGGTGGTGGCCAGAATGAAGACGGCGTGTGCGGGCGGCTCTTCGAGCGTTTTGAGAAAGGCGTTGAATGCCGCGGCCGAGAGCATGTGCACCTCGTCGATGATGAAGACCGAGTAGCGGCCGCCCTGCGGCAGGATGCGCACCTGTTCGATCAGGTTGCGGATGTCGTCCACCGAGTTGTTCGACGCGGCGTCCAGTTCGTGGATGTTGAGCGAACGATTCTCGTTGAACGAGCGGCACGACTCGCAGTCGTTGCATGCCTCGGCCCCTTCGGGATGCAGGCAGTTGATCGCCTTGGCGAAGATGCGCGCGCAGGTGGTCTTGCCCACGCCGCGCGGGCCGCAGAAGAGGTAGGCGTGCGCCAGCTGCCCGCGCTCGATGGCGTTTTTGAGCGTCGAGGTGATGTGCTTCTGTCCGACGACCGATGCGAAGGTCGCGGGACGATATTTGCGGGCGCTGACGATAAAGTTCTCCATAACCGTACAAAGGTAAGAACTTTTCGTTAAGAATAGAAATCGCGGGCCGAAAATTCGCGGCCGTGCGTCATGTTGAGGGCCGGTCGTCCGCAGCCCGTTCGTAGGCGTCGATCATCGACGTGCGCGTATGGTTAACGATCCGTGCGCCGAGCGAGGCGGCATAGTCGCGCAGCACCTCGTGGCCGCGGAACAGCTCGGCCAGTTCGGCCATGTAGGAGGCCATCGTATAGGGGACGGGCGGGCAGGTGGCGTTGACATACATCGGATGGGCCTCGGCCGGACGGCCGTCGTCGTAGAAATGGCGGTCGATGCGGCACAGACGATTGCGCCGGTCGACCGTCAGCCCTTCGGTGAGCGTGTGGTCGACGCCGTAGAGATGCAGCGTGCGGTAGCCCAAGAGCAGCCCCACGTACTCGCCGTGCTGGATTACCGTGCCGAAGTTGGCGCTTCCCAGCCCGTGGCGGTAGAGCCAGAACTCCAACCTCCGGAAACCGCGGTAAGGCTGCGTGTGGAAGGGCACGATGCGGATGCGTCCGTTGGGCAGCGCGGCGCGGTAATCGAACCGTTCGGGATTGTAATACTGCACGTAGAGCGTCATGGGCCATGTCACTTTGCGCGCGAGTGTGCGGTAGAGTGCTGCCACGCGGTCGCGTTGCGCGCTTGCGCGGAAGAACTGCGGATCGGAGAGGACGTAGTAGGCCGGCCGCAGACGCTCGAAAGCTTCGTGTTCGGCGAAGTAGTTCACCGCCAGAAAATCGCAGCCCGCGCGCGCTCCGGCCAGCAGGCGCGGCAGTTCGTCCGCCAGCGACGGGCCGTTGGCCAGCAGTGCCAGTTCGTCGGAGAGGGCGCCCTCCGTACGTCCGGCGCGTCCCACGTAGTTGCGGAAGTTCTCCTTGACGGCCATCACCGCGAAGTACCAGAGCGTCGAGACGCCGTTGTGCAGAAATCCGGTTATTTTTTGGGAAAGTCGCACCGCATTGGATTTTGATTGTTGCAAAGCTACCGAAAGTTCGCTACATTTGCAAGGATATGGAAGCAAACCCGCGACATGTGCCCGACCTCTCGGTGCTCGTTCCCGTCTACGGAGTGGAGCGCTATATCGCCGACTGCGCCCGTTCGTTGTTCGCGCAGCGCGATGTCGACGCGGAGTTCGTCTTCGTCGACGATGCTTCGCCCGACGGCAGCGTCGACCGTCTGCGCGAAGTCATGGCCGAATATCCCACCGTCGGGGAACGGGTACGCATCCTGCGGCACGCGCACAACCGGGGAGTAGGCGCCGCACGGCGCACGGCGATCGAGGCCGCGCGCGGCACCTACATCTGCTTCGTCGATTCGGACGACGTGCTGAGCGACGACCGTGCGCTGGCGCAACTGTCGGAGGAGGCGCGTCGCACCGACGCCGACCTGATCTTCGGCGGCTACTGCGAGGTGTCGCCTGCGGGCCGCCGGCGGATTCACACGCCTTGGCCCGACCACGACCGCGTGCTGCGCAGCCTGCTCCGACAGGATTACCGCACGTCCAACCGCCTCTGGGGTATCCTCATCCGCCGTGCGCTTCACACGCGCTACGGCGTGTGGCCTGCCGCGGGGCTGAATTTCGCCGAGGACTACGTCCTGCTGTCGCAGCTCGTCTATCGTGCGGCGCGCATCGCGGCGGTCGACCGCCCCTTCTACGCCTACCGCACCGCCAACGCAGGCTCCTGCATGAACACGCTTACGCGCCGTTCGGCCGACGCCTACGTCGAGGCCAACCGCGTCGTGACCGATTTTTTCCGCGCGCAGCCCGATTTCGAGAGCTGGCGCCCGGCACTGACGCTCGGCAAGCTGAACGTCGCCAAGTGGATTCTCATGCGCGGGTTTTCGCCGTCGGACTACCGTACGCGGCTTTTCACATCGGACGACGCTCCGATCGGCCTTGCGCAGCGGCTCTACGCCGCTGCGCTGCGCACCGAACGGCTGCCGCTGGTGCGTGCCGTCGCGGCGGCGGTCAACGCCCTCTGAAAACGAAACCGGAGACCTCAGCCAGAGGTCTCCGGTTTTTCATGCGATTTCCGACCGTTGTCAACGACACGCTTCGAGGATGCGGCGCGCCATGGCGCCGTCGACGTTGCGGGCCTCGCCGTAACGGGCGCCCCGCGTGTCGAACCGCCGTTCGATCTCGGCGATCGTCTCCTCGCCGATCCCCTCCTCCGACAGACGGGTGGAGAGCCCCAGCGACCGGAAGAATCCTTCGGTGCGTTCGATCGCCAGCCGGATGCGCTCGTCGCGCTCGCCGGTCGTGATGCCCCACACGCGCTCGCCGTATTGAAGCAGTTTGTCGCCCTTCTGCGCGCTCAGCACGCGCAGCGTACCCGGCAGTACGATTGCCAGCGTCGCCCCGTGCGTCAGTCCGTGCAGTGCCGTCAGTTCGTGGCCGATCATGTGCGTCGCCCAGTCTTGCGCCACGCCCATCGTGATGAAGCCGTTGAGTCCCATCGTCGCCGAGAGCATGAAATCGGCCATCAGGTCGTAGTCGTGCTGGTTCTCGCGGATTTCGGGTGCGATCTCGACGAGCGTCTGCAAAATGCCTTCGGCCCAACGATCCATCACCCGCGACTGTCCCGCGACGGTCATATACTGCTCCATGACGTGCACGAAGGTATCGGCCAGTCCGCAGGCCACCTGCCGCTGGGGCAGCGTGAAGGTCTTTTCGGGATCGAGTATCGAAAAGAGCGGGTAGTTGCCGTAGAAAGGATATTTCTCCTTCGTTTCCCGACGCGAGATGACGGCGCCGTTGTTCATCTCCGAGCCTGTGGCCGGGATCGTCAGCACCGTACCCAGCGGTACGGTGCGCTGCGAAGCGCCCTTGCGCACCAGTTCCCATGCATCGCCGTCGTAGAGCAGTCCTGCCGCGATGAGTTTCGTGCCGTCGATGACCGAACCGCCGCCCACGGCCAGCAGGAAATCGACTTCGCGCTCCTTGCCCAGTGCGATCGCCTCGCGCAGCGTCTCGATCGACGGGTTGGGTTCGATGCCCCAGAACTCGACCGTGTCGCGGCCCGCGAGGGCGGCGCACACCTCGTCGTAGACGCCGTTGCGCCGGACCGAGCCGCCGCCGAAAGTCACCATCACGCGCTTGCCGGCTGGAATCAACTCGCCGAGCCGGGCGATCGTCCCCTTGCCGAAGACCAGCTTCGTGGGGTTCTGAAAAATGAAATTCTCCATAATTTTTTATATCGTCGTTTCACATGCCTCTGCACGGATCGTGCAAACGCCGCGATCCTGAAACGGATTCATCCGTCCCTGCCGCCTATTTCATCTGCGGGCCGAACGCCTTGGGGCGTGTCATCGTCTCGCGGTAGACTTTGCCGAAGGAGTCGGTCACTTCGATTTCGAGCGTCGTCGCAGGCCCCGAAGCGTCGACCGTGAAGAGCGTATGCTGCTTGCCGCGCTTGCCGTAGTCGACGGGGTACTTGCCCTTCCATACCGACTGCGGAATGTCGTACGAGATGACGTAGAGCGGATCTTCGGTCTGCTCGCGCCGCACGGGCAGTTCGCGCCCGTTTTCGGTTACGCGGATCTTCCATGCGGGTTCCCAGCACCAGACGTTGATGAAGACGCGGTTGCCGCCCGCCTCCTTGCGGAAGTCGTGCCGCTCGGGGTAGTGAGCGAGGAACTCGGCCACATCCTCCGACGCGGTGTAATAACGCGCCACCTCGTTCATGTCGTATGCGCGGAACTGCTTGTCGCCGTCCTCGATGCTGCGGTAGGTCCACTGCATCCGCTTGCCGTCGATCGTGAAGATCGCATAGCCGTTCGGTCCGGCATCCGGTCCCAGCATCTGGAAGTGGTTGGCTCCCGTGCGCCACCATGAACCGCACACGGCGCCTATGTTGTGCTCGATTAGGCGGTCGTCTACGCGCGCCAGCAGATTTTTGTGGATGTGCCCCGACACGTAGTGCACCTCCTCGAATCCGTCGAAACAGGCTTTCAGTTCGGCGCTGTAAGCCGGATCGCTCAGACCGGCCGTCACCTTGTCGTTGAACTTGTTGTAACGGTAGGTCGCGGCGTGCATCGCCACTACGACGGGCGCCGACTTGTCCTCGACCGTCGCCAGATCGCGCCGCAGCCAGTCGAGTTGGAGGGAATCCACGCGGCGGACGTAGTCGCGTTTGCCGGCGATCCCGTCTTTGCTGTTCTTCTTGGGCGAGTTGACATAGATCAGGTTGTCGAGTACGACGTAGTGTACCTTGCCGATGTTGAACGAGTAGTAGCGCGGCCCGATGATGCGGCGGTAGGGCGCCGAAGCTGCCCAGTCGACCGAGTCGGAGTGGATCGTCGCACCGTCGTTGTCGTGGTTGCCCATCGCGCAGAACATCTGCGCGGGGTAGCCCACGATATTCATGGTGCGGCGGAAGTCTTTGAGCGAATAGCGGTTGGTGTACCAGTAGCCGTCCCACGCCGAATCGCCCATGTTGAGCGAGTAGACGGGCGTGTCGCCGAAACTCTCCGCCACGGCGCGGACGTCGGGGATGAAGCGGGTGCAGAACTGTTCGATGTCGCTGTTCTGGTTCGAGAGGTGGATGTCGGTCACGGCCAGCATCACATGGTGGTCGTTGTCGACCTTCGTCAGGGCGAAATCATGCCGTTCGACCTCCTTTGCAGGTGCTTCGAGCGCAGCCCAGAAGCGGGGGAACACCCCGTCGGCCGAGACCTCGTATCCCGACGGAATCGTGATGAAGACCGAGCCGCTGCGCTTGTCGGTCGGCAGCCAGTAACGGCCTTCGGCATCGGTGAATACGATCTCGGCGCCGTCCGATACGGCTACGCCGCGCAGCGGTTCGTCGCCGGCGTAAACGATGCCCTTGACCGTTGCGCCGGCCTTGTCGGCCACCTCGACGGCGGCCCAATCCCTGGCTGCGGCCGCGAAGGTCGTCAGCGACAGCGTAACCGCCAGCATGAGAGCGGTGAATCGTCTGAAAAGTTTCATTGTTCGATGAATCGTTTTGGGGAATAGTTTTATTTTGTCGGGTAAAGATACGAAAAGTCGGGCGCAGAAGCAAGCGTTAGCTTGATTTTTCCGAGACGGAGTATCTTCGGCGCAGCCAAAGAAAAAGAAAAATGCGGACGATTCCCGCAGGAATCGTCCGCATTCGTCACATACGGCAATCTTAGTTGCGGAAGAGGAGCCTGCCCCCTTCGACGTCGATCGAGATCGGGCGCGAGCGGTCGACCTCGCCCGCCAGAATCCGCTTCGAAAGGTCGTTGACGACTTCGCGCTGGATCGTCCGCTTGACGGGTCGTGCGCCGTACATCGGATCGTAACCCGCTTCGGCGATCCACGCCCGCGCCGCCGGCGTATAGTTCAGTTCCAGACCGTTCTCGGCCAACATGCGCCGCACGATACCCAACTGGATGTCGACGATCTTCTCGATATCCTTGCGCGTGAGCGGTTCGAACATCACGATCTCGTCGATGCGGTTCAGAAACTCGGGCTTGAGTTGCTGCTTCAACAGGTCGATGACCGCCAGGCGTGTCCGCTCGACCGTATCGTCGGGCAACTTCTCGCCGTTGAAGGCGGCGGCGAAATTCTCCTGAATGAGCTGCGAACCCATGTTCGAGGTCATGATGATGATCGTGTTGCGGAAATCCACCGTCCGCCCCTTGTTGTCGGTCAGGCGACCGTCGTCGAGCACCTGCAACAGGATGTTGAAGACATCGGGGTGCGCCTTCTCGATCTCGTCGAGCAGCACCACCGAGTAGGGCTTGCGCCGTACGGCTTCGGTGAGTTGGCCGCCTTCGTCGTACCCGACGTATCCCGGAGGCGCCCCCACGAGCCGCGACACGCTGTGGCGCTCCTGATATTCGCTCATGTCGATGCGCGTCAGCATCGAGTCGTCGTTGAAGAGGAACTCGGCGAGCGCCTTCGCCAGCTCGGTCTTGCCCACGCCCGTCGTACCGAGGAAGATGAACGATCCGATCGGCTTGCGCGGGTCGTTCAGCCCGGCGCGCGAACGGCGCACGGCGTCCGAGATCGCGGCGATGGCCTGCTCCTGCCCCACCACGCGCTTGTGCAGCTCCTCCTCCATGTGGAGCAGCTTCTCGCGCTCCGAGGCGAGCATCCGCGTCACGGGAATGCCCGTCCAGCGCGATACGACCTCGGCCACGTCCTGCGCGTCGACCTCCTCTTTGATGAGGGCGTCGTTGCCGGCAGCCGTCTGAAACTCGGTCTGCAAGGCCTCGATCTGTTTCTGCGCCTCGACGATCTTGCCGTAGCGCAACTCCGCCACGCGGCCGTAGTCGCCCTGGCGTTCGGCCTGCTGCGCTTCGACCTTGTAGCGTTCGATGTCGTCCTTCTGGCGCTGGATCTTGGTCAGCAAGTCGCGCTGTCCCTGCCACTTGGCGCGCTTCTCGGCGTCGCGCGAACGCAGCTCTTCAATCTCCTTGGTCAGCGCTGCGACGCGTTCCTCGTCGTTTTCGCGGCGGATCGCTTCACGTTCGATCTCCAGTTGTCGGATACGGCGGTCGAGGTTGTCGATCTCTTCGGGTACGGAGTTCATCTCCAACCGCAGCCGCGACGCCGCCTCGTCGATCAGGTCGATCGCCTTGTCGGGCAGGAAACGCGAGGTGATGTAGCGTGTCGAAAGTTCGACGGCGGCGACGATCGCCTCGTCCTTGATGCGGACCTGATGGTGGTTCTCGTAACGGTCTTTCAGTCCGCGGAGGATCGAAATGGCATCCTCCTGCGTCGGCTCATCGACCATCACCTTCTGGAACCGGCGTTCGAGGGCCTTGTCCTGCTCGAAGTATTTCTGATACTCGTCGAGCGTCGTGGCGCCGATGGTCCGCAGGTCGCCCCGCGCAAGCGCGGGTTTGAGGATATTGGCGGCGTCCATCGCGCCCGACGACTTGCCGGCGCCGACGAGGGTGTGGATCTCGTCGATGAACAGCAGTATTTCGCCTTCGCTGGCGACGACCTCCTGCACGACGGCCTTGAGCCGCTCCTCGAACTCGCCCTGATACTTGGCGCCCGCGATAAGGGCGCCCATGTCGAGCGAGTAGATCACCTTCGATTTCAGGTTTTCGGGCACGTCGCCGTCCACGATACGGTGGGCGATGCCCTCGGCGATGGCAGTCTTGCCCACGCCGGCTTCGCCGACCAGAATCGGGTTGTTCTTGGTGCGGCGCGAGAGAATCTGCAACACGCGCCGGATCTCCTCGTCGCGGCCGATCACCGGGTCGAGCTTGCCCGAACGGGCCTGTTCGTTGAGGTTGACGGCGTACTTGCCCAGCGCGTCGAACTGCTGCTCGGAGGTCTGCGAATCGACCGTCGCACCCTTGCGGAAGATACGGATCGCTTCGAGAAGCTCCTTCTCGGTGGCGCCGCTGCGCTTGAGGATGTCGGCCGCCTGTCCGCGTTCGGCCACGAGACCCAGCAGAAGGTGTTCGACCGAAGCGTATTTGTCGCCGAAGTTCTTGGTGAAGTCCACGGCGCGCTGGATCACCTTCGAGGTTTCCTGCGCAAAGAACTGCTCGCCGCCGCCCTCGACCCGCGGCAGGGAGCCGACGGCGCGCTGGGTTTCGTCGCGCAGTCCGCGCACGTTCACGCCGACGCGTCCCAGCAGGAACGTGGCCAGCGAATCGTCCTCGCGGATCAGCACCGCGAGCAGATGGAGCGGCTCGACAGCCTGCTGTCCGCGCTCCCGCGCAAGGTTGAGCGCTGCCTGCAACGCCTCCTGCGCCTTGATGGTCAATGTGTTTATATTCATAATCGCAAAGTTAAATTTCACACGGTCCGATGGTTCGCGTCCGGGGCCGCAACCCGCGGCTTACCGCCGCGCATGCAAGTCCGACTCCCCCTCAAATCCCCGCCCGGCGGGGACTCGTCGCATTGCGACCGGATCGCAGACGCAAACCATTCGTCATCAACATCCGCAAAACACCTGCCAACCTCATTTTTCGGTCATTGTGTCATCTTTTGTCACAACACGCTGTCAAAATGCGCCAATTTGGCGCAACGGCGGACGGGCGCGCAGGGACGGCGGAGGGGACAATTTTTAATCCCGAATTTTCAAATCTTCGCTCATATTTCTTATCTTTGCGGAACTATGAGTGATTTTATCGTCAGCGCACGCAAATACCGCCCCGCGACCTTCGCCTCGGTCGTCGGGCAGAAACATATTACCTCGACGCTCAAAAACGCCATCGAGCGCGCCCAGCTGGCCCATGCCTACCTCTTCTGCGGTCCCCGCGGCGTGGGAAAGACCACCTGCGCCCGCATCTTTGCAAAGGCCATCAACTGCCTGAGCCCCAACGGCGCAGAAGCCTGCAACGAGTGCGAATCGTGCCGCTCGTTCAACGAGGGCCGCTCGCTGAACATCCACGAGCTGGACGCCGCATCGAACAACTCGGTGGAGGACATCCGCACGCTGATCGAGCAGGTGCGCATCATCCCGCAGGTGGGCCGTTACTCGGTGTTCATCATCGACGAGGTCCACATGCTCTCGGCCGCGGCCTTCAACGCCTTCCTCAAGACGCTGGAGGAGCCGCCCGCCCACGCCATCTTCATTCTGGCGACCACCGAGAAGCACAAGATCATCCCCACGATCCTCTCGCGCTGCCAGATCTACGATTTCAACCGCATCCGCGTCGAAGATTCGGTCGAATACCTCAAATACATCGCCTCCCAGGAGGGCATCTCGGCGGACGAAGAGTCGCTGAACCTCATCGCGCAGAAGGCCGACGGCGGCATGCGCGACGCGCTGTCGATGTTCGACAAGGCCGTGTCGTTCTGCGGCACGGCGCTGGACTACCGCAACGTGGCCCAGACGCTGAACGTGCTGGACTACGACACCTATTTCAGCGTGACGGAGATGCTGCTCGCGGGTAACTACGTCGACGTGCTGGTGGCCTTCGACAGCGTGCTGTCGAAAGGCTTCTCGGGCCAGACCTTCATGTCCGGCATGAACCGCCACATGAGGGATCTCCTGATGGCCAGGCAGCCCGACACGCTGCGGCTGATCGAAATGACCGGAACGCTGCTCGAACGATACCGGACGCAGGCGGGCGCCTGCAGTGTCGAGTTCCTGTTCGGAGCCATCTCCGTACTGACGGAACTTGACGGGAAGATCCGGCAATCGTCGAACCAGCGATTGCTTGTCGAGTTGGGCCTGATGAAAATCGCCGGACTCGGTCAAAAAAAAAATGACACCCTGACATCTTCCGGGGAGTATCCGCTTCCCGAACTGACACCCCGAACGGCGGCCGCGGCCGTCGCGGCGACGCCTGCGGCGCAACCGCAGCCCGACCCGGCGACCCGCCCCGGTCCGAATCCCGTTCCGGCGGCTCCGCAGCAATCCGCAGCGGTTCAACCCGGACAGGCCTCACAACCGGCGTCCGCGCCGATTCCCGCCCCGGCTCCGCAGCCGGCCGCACCCCGGCCGGAAACGCCGGCGCAATCCGCAGCCGCCCCGGGACCCGCTCCCGCTCCGGCCGCACGGCCCGAAGCGTCCAAACCCGCGCCCCAGCCCGTGCGGAGGCCGCTGATCTCGGGAACCTCCCTTTCGGAACTGCTCGCCTCGGCGGGCAGCAATCCGGACGAGGAGCCTTCCGAGCAGGAAACGGCCGAACCGGAGGTCGCGACGATCGACCCCGAGTGCGAACGGAAACTGGAACGCGCCCGGGAAAAGATCCTGAACCTCATCCGGGAACGACGTCCGCGGTTCGTCCCGGCCTTCGAACTGATGAGGGTGCAGGGCAACACGATCTCGCTGAGCGTGCCGACGAGCGAACTGCGCGAAGAGATACTCCGCAGCAAGACAGGGATGCTGATGCGCATCGCCGAACTGGCGGGCATCACGGGAGCGATCGAACTGGAAGTGGTCGTCAACGAGGAAATTCGGGCCGCACGCCCGATCAAACTCGAAGACCGGGTGAAATACATGACGGAAAAGAATCCGCTGATCGCGGAACTCCGCAAAGCATTGGATTTGGAAGTGGAGTAACCCGCTTAAAAAGCGGGATTTATGGGCGATGGAGCGTCAGACGGAAGCAGATTCCGAACTGCGCTTCCACCGAAAAACAAAGTGAAAATTAAATAACGCAATAATGGCAACAAAGAATTTCATCGAAGAACTCGAATGGCGCGGCATGATCCACACGATCATGCCCGGCGCGAAGGAACAACTCGAAAAAGAGATGACGA
>OJSP01001558.1_pt1 | contig 23276 bp, 20 predicted proteins | sample 1599561 | NCBI WGS metagenome assembly OJSP01 (sample SAMN04168659, study PRJEB22393) | human gut metagenome | biome: human gut microbiome; feature: stool | host: Homo sapiens | collected 2014-05-12
AGATCCTGACTGAAGAGCAGTATCTGGACGCGCTGGAAGAGTTCGGTGACGAATTCGACGCGAAGATGGGGGCGGAAGCAATCCAGGCCCTGCTGAAGAGCATGGATCTGGAGCAAGAGTGCGAACAGCTGCGTGAAGAGCTGAACGAAACCAACTCCGAAACCAAGCGTAAAAAGCTGACCAAGCGTATCAAACTGCTGGAAGCGTTCGTTCAGTCTGGTAACAAACCAGAGTGGATGATCCTGACCGTTCTGCCGGTACTGCCGCCAGATCTGCGTCCGCTGGTTCCGCTGGATGGTGGTCGTTTCGCGACTTCTGACCTGAACGATCTGTATCGTCGCGTCATTAACCGTAACAACCGTCTGAAACGTCTGCTGGACCTGGCTGCGCCGGATATCATCGTACGTAACGAAAAACGTATGCTGCAGGAAGCGGTAGACGCCCTGCTGGATAACGGTCGTCGCGGTCGTGCAATCACCGGTTCTAACAAGCGTCCTCTGAAATCTTTGGCCGACATGATCAAAGGTAAACAGGGTCGTTTCCGTCAGAACCTGCTCGGTAAGCGTGTTGACTACTCCGGTCGTTCTGTAATCACCGTAGGTCCATACCTGCGTCTGCATCAGTGCGGTCTGCCGAAGAAAATGGCGCTGGAGCTGTTCAAACCGTTCATCTACGGCAAGCTGGAACTGCGTGGTCTTGCTACCACCATCAAAGCTGCGAAGAAAATGGTTGAGCGCGAAGAAGCTGTCGTTTGGGATATCCTGGACGAAGTTATCCGCGAACACCCGGTACTGCTGAACCGTGCACCAACACTGCACCGTCTGGGTATCCAGGCATTTGAACCGGTACTGATCGAAGGTAAAGCTATCCAGCTGCACCCGCTGGTTTGTGCGGCATATAACGCCGACTTCGATGGTGACCAGATGGCCGTTCACGTACCGCTGACGCTGGAAGCCCAGCTGGAAGCGCGTGCGCTGATGATGTCTACCAACAACATCCTGTCCCCGGCGAACGGCGAACCAATCATCGTTCCGTCTCAGGACGTTGTACTGGGTCTGTACTACATGACCCGCGACTGTGTTAACGCCAAAGGCGAAGGCATGGTGCTGACTGGCCCGAAAGAAGCAGAACGTCTGTATCGCTCTGGTCTGGCTTCTCTGCATGCGCGCGTTAAAGTGCGTATCACCGAGTATGAAAAAGATGCTAACGGTGAATTAGTGGCGAAAACCAGCCTGAAAGACACGACTGTTGGCCGTGCCATTCTGTGGATGATTGTACCGAAAGGTCTGCCTTACACCATCGTCAACCAGGCGCTGGGTAAAAAAGCAATCTCCAAAATGCTGAACACCTGCTACCGCATTCTCGGTCTGAAACCGACCGTTATTTTTGCGGACCAGATCATGTATACCGGCTTTGCATATGCAGCGCGTTCTGGTGCATCTGTTGGTATCGATGACATGGTCATCCCGGAGAAGAAACACGAAATCATCTCCGAGGCAGAAGCAGAAGTTGCTGAAATTCAGGAGCAGTTCCAGTCTGGTCTGGTAACTGCGGGCGAACGCTACAACAAAGTTATCGATATCTGGGCTGCGGCGAACGATCGTGTATCCAAAGCGATGATGGATAACCTGCAAACTGAAACCGTTATTAACCGTGACGGTCAGGAAGAGAAGCAGGTTTCCTTCAACAGCATCTACATGATGGCCGACTCCGGTGCGCGTGGTTCTGCGGCACAGATTCGTCAGCTTGCTGGTATGCGTGGTCTGATGGCGAAGCCGGATGGCTCCATCATCGAAACGCCAATCACCGCGAACTTCCGTGAAGGTCTGAACGTACTCCAGTACTTCATCTCTACTCACGGTGCGCGTAAAGGTCTGGCGGATACCGCACTGAAAACAGCGAACTCCGGTTATCTGACTCGTCGTCTGGTCGACGTTGCGCAGGACCTGGTTGTTACTGAAGACGATTGCGGCACTCTGGAAGGCATCACCATGACCCCGGTTATCGAGGGTGGTGATGTTAAAGAGCCGCTGCGCGATCGCGTTCTGGGTCGTGTAACTGCTGAAGACGTTCTGAAGCCGGGTACGGCGGATATTCTGGTTCCACGCAACACGCTGCTGCACGAACAGTGGTGTGACCTGCTGGAAGAGAACTCCGTTGACTCCGTTAAAGTCCGTTCTGTTGTATCTTGTGACACCGACTTTGGTGTATGTGCGCACTGCTACGGTCGTGACCTGGCGCGTGGCCACATCATCAATAAAGGTGAAGCAATCGGTGTTATCGCGGCACAGTCCATCGGTGAACCGGGTACACAGCTGACGATGCGTACGTTCCACATCGGTGGTGCGGCATCTCGTGCGGCTGCTGAATCCAGCATCCAGGTGAAAAACAAAGGTAGCATCCGTCTGAGCAATGCGAAGTCGGTTGTTAACTCCAGCGGTAAACTGGTTATCACCTCACGTAACACCGAACTGAAACTGATCGACGAATTCGGCCGTACCAAAGAAAGCTATAAAGTGCCTTACGGCTCCGTTATGGCGAAAGGTGATGGCGAACAGGTTGCTGGCGGCGAAACCGTTGCAAACTGGGACCCGCACACCATGCCGGTTATCACCGAAGTAAGCGGTTTTGTACGCTTTACTGACATGATCGACGGCCAGACCATTACTCGTCAGACCGACGAGCTGACCGGTCTGTCTTCTCTGGTGGTTCTGGATTCTGCAGAGCGTACTGCGGGTGGTAAAGACCTGCGTCCGGCACTGAAAATTGTTGATGCTCAGGGCAACGACGTTCTGATCCCAGGCACCGATATGCCTGCTCAGTACTTCCTGCCGGGTAAAGCGATTGTTCAGCTGGAAGATGGCGTTCAGATCAGTTCTGGTGACACCCTGGCCCGTGTTCCGCAGGAATCCGGCGGTACCAAGGATATCACCGGTGGTCTGCCGCGCGTTGCTGACCTGTTCGAAGCACGTCGTCCGAAAGAGCCGGCAATCCTGGCTGAAATCAGCGGTATCATTTCCTTCGGTAAAGAAACCAAAGGTAAACGTCGTCTGGTTATCACCCCGGTAGACGGTAGCGAGCCGTACGAAGAGATGATTCCGAAATGGCGTCAGCTCAACGTGTTCGAAGGTGAACGTGTAGAACGTGGTGACGTGGTTTCCGACGGTCCGGAAGCGCCGCACGACATCCTGCGTCTGCGTGGTGTGCATGCTGTAACTCGTTACATTGTTAACGAAGTTCAGGACGTATACCGTCTGCAGGGTGTTAAGATTAACGATAAACACATCGAAGTTATCGTTCGTCAGATGCTGCGTAAAGCCACCATCGAAAGCGCTGGTAGCTCCGACTTCCTGGAAGGCGAGCAGGTTGAATACTCCCGCGTCAAGATCGCTAACCGCGAGCTGGAAGCGAACGGCAAAGTGGGTGCAACGTTCTCCCGCGATCTGCTGGGTATCACCAAAGCGTCTCTGGCAACCGAGTCCTTCATCTCTGCAGCATCGTTCCAGGAAACCACGCGTGTCCTGACCGAAGCCGCTGTTGCAGGTAAACGTGATGAACTGCGCGGTCTGAAAGAGAACGTAATCGTGGGTCGTCTGATCCCGGCAGGTACCGGTTACGCGTACCACCAGGATCGTATGCGCCGTCGCGCAGCGGGTGAACTGCCAGCTGCACCGCAGGTGACTGCTGAAGATGCGTCTGCCAGCCTGGCAGAACTGCTGAACGCAGGCCTGGGCGGTTCTGACAACGATTAATCGTTGCCGACCATAATAAAAAACCCGCTTCGGCGGGTTTTTTTATGTCCAGGTTTATTTCTGATGACGCTTATCAGGTCTACGAGGCTACGAAGCCATCCGGCAGTGTCATTAATATACCGGCGGTAACCGCCGATAAAGCTCAATCATATCTCCCGCCAAATCCTGAATCACCATCGCGTTCATCAGGTGATCCTGCGAATGGACGGTGATGAGATTAACCGGTAGCTTGCCGGTTCCTTCGTCAATTCCGATCAGCTGGGTCTGGATTTTATGCGCTTGTTTAACGTACTCGCGTGATTCCGTCATCGCTTGTTCTGCACCGGAGAAATCACCTTTACGCGCCAGTTGCAATGCCGTCAGGGCCTGGCTGCGTGCAGCGCCAGCGTTTACCAATAACTCCATGATGATCGTTTCTAACTCTTCCATACCATCACTCCAGTAGTTTCAGCGCCTTGTCTAGTACCGCATCGCCTTTCATCATGCCGTAATCCATCATGTCGATAACGGCGACCTTTTTGCCTAGTGGGTCGGCGATCGCCTGTAGCTTGGCCTGTTCATACTTAACCTGTGGACCGAGCAAAACGATATCCGCTGTAGCGATATTCTCTTCAAACTCGGCCACCGGGACGGCTTTGATAGTGACGTCGACGCCTTTTTTCTGGGCGGCATCTTTCATCCTTTGCACCAGCATGCTGGTGGACATTCCGGCGGCACAGCATAAAACGATGTTTTTCATAAGCAGTCTCGATCAACATGTGTGAGTTGATAATTATCGCGAGCCAGCTATAGCAACAACTGCTTTGCAACGATTGTGTGCAAGGCATCACAAAGAAAGCCACTTTTTCTGAAACCGGTTACAAAAAGAGGCCAAACCCTGCGATCTGGACCGGGACCAGCGGCTTTTTGACTCGCTTATCACATGCTGGAATATATAATTACTGTCAATAAAGACATGTTATAAAAAACAGTATTGACAGCGTTTTTTAAACCCGTATGTTAATACTTAACAGCGGAGAAATTGTAGTTTGCTGTTAACGTAGTAAGTGTTAGTAGAGCTTGATTGGGGTTTGCGATAAAGGCCACGAAGTATTTTTGTATGGGATAGTCGATGCTGAAAACGCTATTTTTTCACCTCGACAATGCTTTCAGGCCACGTAGTTGATATATCTAATCGCAAAAAATCAGTAAAACGCGACGATGTAACGCCATGATTTAATAGTAATTGTTCGTGATTTCTGCTTTTTAGTTATCACGAGGGAAATAAGGCAACGCATCAAAGAGTATATGTCGCGAGGGGAAGTGTACTTGTTTAGGTCACCAGCCTTGAGTTCTATTATCAAGCGGGTGGAATGTGTTTAACGGTAAATAGAGGAAAGCTTTAGTTAGTATCAATATCCAATATTATCTGTAGTAAACGTGTACATTTTAAAGTAGTACCATCAGCAGTATTAAATCGTTAAGTTTATTAATGTTAAATTTGAAGTGTGTAGTAACGTAAAGCCCTGACTGCAATAGTCGGGGCTTTTGTTCATTGTAGATCAAGCTGTTATCCAGGATGCTTAGCCGCATTAGTTCAACGTTGCATCACTCAGTGGGTATTAAAAAAATTAATGCTTGCTTAATGATTAGAAGTAGGTCTACTATAGCGGAATCGGTTTGGAACACAGACCTTATGCAAGCAGTTTTAGTAAAGCAGTTCTCAGTTCAAGCGTTATCCTCAGATACTCTTCTTCATGAGCCTCCTCCCTAAGTGCCCCATAAGTTAATTTCTGCAAAACAGGCCATCTTCGCTGCATAAGCGGCTCAAAAACATGAAAGGAAGTATCTATGTCTAACAAAATGACTGGTTTAGTAAAATGGTTTAACTCTGATAAAGGCTTCGGCTTTATCACTCCTCAGGACGGTAGCAAGGATGTGTTTGTGCATTTTTCCGCTATCCAGAGTAACGATTTTAAAACGTTAGACGAAGGTCAAAAGGTGGAGTTCTCCGTGGAGAATGGCGCTAAAGGCCCGTCTGCTGTTAACGTTGTCGCGCTGTAAACGCCGATAATTTCACGAAGGCTTACGATAGCGATGAAGGCCAGAGCCCGAGCAGTTAAGCACCAGTGAAGAAAAAACCCGCGAAAGCGGGTTTTTTTGTTTATGCGATAGCGTTGGACTTAGGGCATCTGTGCCGCGCGTCCCAGATAGCTGTCCCAGTCTTTCCACACGGGCTGTAATCCCTGCGCCATCAGTGCTTCAGCAACGGCTTCCGGGCGACGATCGTCGTGCGGGGAGAACTGTTCCAGTTCGGGGTGGTTATCGGCATAACCACCGGGCTGGGTTTTTGAGAAGGCGCTGACGTTGTTGATCGCCAACGGGATCACATGGTCACGAAACCATGGCGATTCGCGGGTGGAGAGCGACAGCTCAATTTCTGGTGCCAGTAAACGAAACGCGCAAATGGTCTGGACCAACTGTCGCTCATCCATGATCGATGCAGGCTCAACGCCTCCGGTGCATGGGCGCAGGCGAGGGAAGGAGATAGAGTAGCGGCTCTGCCAGTAATGCTGCTGCATCCACAGCAGATGTTCAGCTACCATATAGCAGTCAACCCGCCAGCTGTCGGACAAACCAATCAACGCGCCAAGACCGATTTTGTCGATCCCTGCGCGGCCCAGCCGGTCCGGCGTTTCCAGTCGCCAGAAGAAATCCTGCTTTTTCCCCTTCAGATGGTGGCGGGCGTAAATCGCCTCATGATAGCTCTCCTGATACACCATCACGCCATCCAGTCCCAGCGTCTTCAGCTCCGCATATTCAGCCTCTGACAGCGGCTGTACTTCCATCTGTAAAGAGGCAAACTGTCGGCGAATGACAGGCAAATGGCGACGAAAGTAATCCATCCCCACTTTGGCCTGATGTTCACCGGTGACCAGTAGCAGATGCTCAAAGCCCAGCTCACGGATAGCCGCACACTCACGTTGTATCTCATCTTCGTCCAGCGTTTTGCGTTTGATACGGTTGCTCATCGAAAAACCGCAGTAGGTGCAGTCGTTGGCACAAAGGTTGGAGAGATACAACGGCACGTAAAAGCTCACCGTGTTGCCAAAACGCTGGCGGGTGAGCTTTTGCGCCCGTTGCGCAAGCGGCTCCAGATAATCGGCGGCGGCAGGAGAGAGCAATGCCATCAGATCGTCGCGACTAAGATGCGAAGCGTTGAGGGCGCGCTCCACGTCAGCGGCGGTTTTGCCGTTGATGCGCAGGCGGATGTCGTCCCAGTCCAGCTGTCGCCAGCGGTCGCTGAACGTTTTCATGCGAAGGCCTCCAGGAATCCGGTTAGCGGGCTGGTGGGATTTGCCTGCGAGCTTTTGCTTCCAGGTACCGCCTGGCGCGCCAAAAGGCCTGCTTCAACTGCCAGACGGAAAGCGGTGGCCATCATTACCGGGCTGTCGGCTACCGCGATTGCCGTGTTGACCAAAACCGCGTCGGCGCCCATTTCCAGCGCCTGCGTGGCGTGGCTGGGGACGCCGATGCCTGCATCAACGACCACCGGCACGGTCGCCTGTTGGATAATAATCTCCAGCATCGCTTTGGTTTCCAGCCCCTGGTTGGAGCCGATAGGCGCGCCGAGCGGCATCACCGCCGCGCAGCCCACGTCTTCCAGCCGCTTGCACAGTACCGGATCCGCACCGCAGTAGGGCAGCACCACAAAGCCCTGTTTCACCAGCGCTTCGGCAGCTTTTAGCGTTTCAATCGGATCCGGCAATAGCCAGCGGGCATCCGGGTGGATTTCTAATTTCAGCCAGTTTGTGCCCAGCGCTTCACGCGCCAGTTGGGCGGCGAAAATCGCCTCTTCAGCGGTTTTCGCTCCGGAGGTGTTAGGCAGCAGCGTCACGCCCGCGTCGATAAGCGGGGCCAGAATGGCATCGTTATGCTGGCGCAAATCCACGCGCTTCATCGCCAGCGTCACCAGCTGGCTGCCGGAGGCGCGAATCGCCTCGACCATCAGCTGCGATGAGGCAAATTTTCCGGTACCGGTGAACAGATGTGAATCAAACGTTTTGTCGGCAATACGTAACATATCAACCCCCTGCAATAACCTGAAAAAGCAGGATCTGGTCGCCTTCCTGCACGATGTGCTGCTGCCACTGCTCGCGCGGCAGGATCTGCTGATTGAGCGCCAGCGCCGCGCCCGGTTTGAGCTGATTAAGCTCGGTGAGCAGCCCGCTGACGGTTTGTCCCTCGGCGCACTGCATCGGCTCATCATTGAACTGAATCTGCATGTTGCCCTCCGCATACCGGGCAGCCGCTGGCACGTCGTAGTGCGAAGCTGCGCCACTGGCTGGTTTTACCGTCAAACAGGCGTAACTCGCCGCTGGGCGTCGCAATGCCGCTAAGCAGTTTGATGGCTTCCAGCGCCTGCAAGGTGCCCATCACGCCGACAACCGGGCCGACGATACCGGCGGTACGGCAGTTGCGTTCAGGCTCTACATCATCCGGCCACAGGCAGCGGTAACAACCTTGCTCCCACGGTGGCGTGAGCACCATCAACTGGCCGCCGAAACCGACGGCGCTGGCGGTGATGAGCGAGGTGTTGAGCGACACGCAGGCGGCGTTAATTTCCTGACGCGTGGCCATGTTGTCGGTACAGTCGAGCACCACATCGGCACGCGCTACCGCATGCCGGAGCGCATCGCCTTTCAGTCGCTGCTGGAGCGATACCAGTTCGATATCTGGGTTGAGCCGCGTCAGGCGCTGCTGGGCAATCTGCGATTTTGAACGCGCGATATCATCAGTGGTAAACAGGATCTGGCGCTGCAGATTGCTCAAATGAATGTCGTCATCGTCTACCAGCGTCAGTTTGCCGATACCTGCTCCCGCCAGATACAGCGCGGCAGGCGAACCTAACCCGCCTAAACCGATAATCAGCACATGGCTGTCGAGCAGCTTTTGTTGGCCCTCAATCGCGATATCGCCGAGCAGGATCTGCCGGCTGTAGCGCATAAAGTCGCGGTCATTCATCGCCGACTCCCGCTATGTCGAGCAGCTGCGCCGTGGCTGCCTGCCAGTCAGCCGCCTGGGTAATGGCGCTGACCACGGCAATGCTGCCAACACCGGTCGCCAGCACCGATGGTGCACGTTCCAGGCTGATGCCGCCGATGGCGACGGTCGGGTAATCGGCCAGTCGGTTAATATGGCTTGCCAGCTGCGTCAGCCCCTGCGGGGAGGAAGGCATCTGCTTGGTTTGCGTGGGGAAAACGTGGCCGAGTGCGATATAAGAAGGCTTAGCCGCCAGCGCGACGTCGATCTCCATATCATCGTGAGTGGATACACCCAGGCGCAGCCCCGCCGCCTGAATCGCCTTCAGATCGGTGGTTTCAAGGTCTTCCTGGCCCAGATGCACGCCGTAAGCGTTGTGCTTAATCGCCAGCCGCCAGTAGTCGTTGATAAACAGGCGGGCGTCATAGCGACGCCCCAGTTCAATGGCGGCCATGACGTCGGCTTCGACCTCTTCATCACGCTTATCTTTAATGCGCAGTTGGATCGTGCGTACGCCCGCCTGCAGCAGGCGTTCAATCCATTGCACGCTGTCCACCACCGGATAAAGCCCGAGGCGGAACGGCACGGTCGGGAAATCAGTCTGGTACATTATGCCTCCTCTTTTTTGAGGTAGATTTCACCGCCTTTGGCGCGGAAGTTCTCCGACATATCTGCCATTCCCACTTCAATAGTTTGCGCGGCGGCGTAGTCGCGTACTTCCTGGCTGATTTTCATCGAGCAGAACTTCGGCCCGCACATGGAGCAGAAGTGGGCGACTTTGCCGGACTCCTGTGGCAGGGTTTCATCGTGATAGGCGCGGGCGGTGAACGGGTCGAGTGCGAGGTTAAACTGGTCTTCCCAGCGGAATTCGAAGCGCGCTTTCGACATCGCGTTGTCGCGGATCTGCGCGCCCGGGTGCCCCTTCGCCAGGTCGGCGGCGTGAGCGGCAATCTTGTAGGTAATCAGCCCTTGCTTCACGTCTTCTTTGTTCGGCAGGCCGAGGTGCTCTTTTGGCGTCACGTAGCACAGCATCGCGCAGCCAAACCAGCCGATCATTGCCGCGCCAATGCCGGAGGTGAAGTGGTCATAGCCCGGCGCGATATCTGTCGTCAACGGCCCTAAGGTGTAGAACGGCGCTTCGTGGCAGCTCTCCAGCTCTTCGGTCATGTTGCGTTGGATCATCTGCATCGGCACATGCCCTGGGCCTTCAATCATCACCTGCACGTCGTATTCCCAGGCGATTTTGGTCAGATCGCCCAGCGTATGCAGTTCGGAGAACTGCGCTTCGTCGTTGGCATCCTGAATCGAACCCGGGCGCAGGCCGTCACCGAGAGAGAGCGAGACGTCGTAGGCGGCGCAGATTTCACAAATTTCGCGGAAATGTTCAAACAGGAAGTTTTCTTTGTGATGCGAGAGGCACCATTTCGCCATAATTGAACCGCCGCGCGAGACAATTCCGGTCAGGCGTTTAGCGGTCATCGGCACGTAGCGCAGCAGTACGCCCGCATGGATAGTGAAGTAGTCGACGCCCTGTTCGGCCTGTTCCAGCAACGTATCGCGGAACGCTTCCCAGGTGAGATCTTCGGCGATCCCATTGACCTTCTCCAGCGCCTGGTAGATCGGTACGGTGCCGATCGGCACCGGGCTGTTACGCAGGATCCACTCGCGGGTTTCGTGAATATAGCGACCGGTGGAAAGGTCCATCACCGTATCTGCGCCCCAGCGGGTCGACCACACCAGTTTTTCGACCTCTTCTTCGATAGAGGAAGTGACCGCCGAGTTACCGATGTTGGCATTCACCTTCACCAGGAAGTTGCGGCCGATGATCATCGGCTCGGATTCCGGGTGGTTGATGTTGGCGGGAATAATCGCCCGGCCCGCAGCGACTTCATCACGCACGAATTCCGGGGTGATATTTTCCGGCAGACGCGCGCCAAAGTTCATCCCCGGATGCTGGTGGCGCAGCACTTCACTACGAATACGCTCGCGGCCCATATTTTCACGGATGGCGATAAACTCCATTTCTGGCGTGACGATCCCCTGACGGGCGTAGTGCAACTGGGTCACGCGCTTACCGGCTTTGGCGCGCTTTGGCGTCAGCAGGCCGCTGAAACGCAGCTCGTCCAGGCCATCGTCGGCCAGGCGCTCTTTGGTGTAAGCGGAGCTGCGGTCGTCTAATTCTTCGCTGTCGTTACGCGCCGCAATCCACGGCTGGCGCAGTTTCGCCAGGCCCTGCTGGACGTTAATTGCCACGTCAGGATCGCCATACGGCCCGGAGGTGTCGTACACCGGCACGGCTTCGTTGTCTTCAAATTGCGGGTTGTCTTTGCTGCCGCCAATCAGCGTCGGGCTAAGCTGGATTTCGCGCATCGGAATGCGGATATCCGGCTGCGAACCGGTAATATAAATGCGTTTTGAGTTTGGGAAGGCGGTCCCTTCCAGGGTATCGATAAAGTGTTGGGCTTGCGCGCGCTGTTCGCGGCGTGATGGTTTAGTAGTGGCAGACATAGCTCATTCCAAAAAAGTAAGGACGTGGCTTGTCAGACGACGGATGAAGCAAGAGAGGCGATCGCCCAAAGGCGAACGGTTGTAGATTGACTCTTGTTCCCTTCGCAGGTCTTAACCTGATCAGGTTCCGCGGATCCCGAATTAACGGTCTCAGCCTTTTCCACGTCATCCTTCGCGCTGCCTCTTTGTTGGCTTCGTCCGCTCACTCCAGTCACTTACTTAGGTAAGCTCCTGGAGATTCACTGACTTGCCGCCTTGACGCATCACGAATGCTTTTGCGGAAAATAAGCACTCCGACAAGAAGTAACCTCTATCTTAGAGGTAATGAATGTAAACTACGCGTTAATGCGACAAATCTCAAGCAGGACGTTTGAGAGTGCCACTCTCGTGCATCGCATCAAATACCAGCATGATCAGCTTATCTTCGAGCACGAACCGGGCTTCCAGCGCTTCGCCGAGATCCGATAAAACCTTTTGAAACTCAAGGAAGTTATCATGATCAATCGCAGTTTCCAGGCTGGAGTCATAGTAGTCCATGATCAGCTGCGTATTGGCTTCCAGCAGCGGCCAAATTTTTGTGGCTTTTAAAAGCTGCCCGTTGCCTTCCAATTTATGGAGAATACGTTCATAAATACTGAAGTGTCCGGTGGAGAGGTAATCGACCAGGCTCTGACAAAAATCATCCAGCGCCTTTTCATTGAGTCGCATGTACGATTCTTTGCCAGGCTTAATGCCAACCAGATTGTAGTAAGCCACGAGCAGGTGCTTACGTACATGTAGCCAGCGATCAACCAGTTTATTACTTCCTCCGACGTGCTCCGTCAGGCTTTCCAGCTGGTTTAGCATGATTGACTCCGCAAGATGGTGTTTAGGAACTGCTCACCCGTAAATGTAAAAATAATGTAAACAACATGCCTGTGAAGCAAAGGTTGCGCAAGAGATATGGATCGTATAATTGAAAAATTAGATAGCGGCTGGTGGATTGTAAGTCATGAGCAAAAGTTATGGTTACCTCATGGCGAGCTACCTTATGGCGACGCAGCCCGTTTTGATCTGATTGGTCAGCGCGCGCTGCCAATAGGCGAGTGGGAAGGGGAAACTGTCTGGCTGGTGCAGCAGCAGCGTCGACACGATATGGGGTCGGTGCGCCAGGTCATTGACCAGGACGTTGGCCTGTTTCAACTGGCCGGACGAGGCGTACAGCTGGCAGAGTTTTACCGCTCGCATAAATTCTGCGGTTACTGCGGCCATCCCATGCACCCGAGTAAAACGGAGTGGGCGATGCTCTGTAGTCACTGCCGCGAACGTTATTACCCGCAAATTGCTCCCTGCATAATCGTCGCTATTCGCCGAGATGATTCCATCCTGCTCGCCCAACATGTTCGCCATCGCAACGGCGTGCATACCGTGCTGGCGGGTTTTGTCGAAGTGGGCGAGACCCTCGAGCAGGCGGTGGCGCGTGAAGTCATGGAAGAGAGCGGCATCAAGGTGAAAAACCTGCGTTATGTCACTTCTCAGCCGTGGCCGTTCCCACAGTCTTTGATGACCGCATTTATGGCGGAGTATGATAGCGGCGAAATCGTCATCGACCCGAAAGAGCTGCTGGAAGCGAACTGGTATCGCTATGACGATTTACCGCTCTTGCCCCCGCCGGGTACTGTCGCGCGTCGATTGATTGAAGATACTGTGGCAATGTGTCGGGCTGAGTACGAGTAAAGAGCGAGTGGTGATACACTGATGGACTGACGCAATAAGGAACTGCAAAAATGACCGAACTGAAGAACGATCGTTATCTGCGTGCGCTGCTGCGCCAGCCCGTTGATGTCACTCCGGTATGGATGATGCGCCAGGCAGGCCGTTATCTACCGGAATACAAAGCTACCCGTGCCGAAGCGGGCGATTTTATGGCGCTGTGCAAAAATGCCGAGCTGGCCTGCGAAGTCACGCTGCAGCCGCTGCGTCGCTATAAACTTGATGCCGCGATCCTCTTCTCCGATATCCTGACGATCCCGGATGCGATGGGACTCGGGCTGTATTTTGAAGCAGGAGAAGGTCCACGCTTCACCTCTCCGATTACCAGCAAGGCTGACGTCGACAAACTGCCGATCCCGGACCCGGAAGATGGGCTTGGATACGTGATGAACGCGGTGCGCACTATCCGCCGTGAACTGAAAGGCGAAGTGCCGCTGATCGGCTTCTCCGGTAGCCCGTGGACGCTGGCGACCTACATGGTTGAAGGCGGCAGCAGCAAAGCCTTCACCGTGATTAAAAAGATGATGTATGCCGACCCTAAAGCGCTGCATCTGCTGCTTGATAAGCTGGCGAAGAGCGTCACGCTGTACCTGAACGCGCAGATCAAAGCGGGCGCGCAGTCGGTGATGATTTTCGATACCTGGGGCGGTGTACTGACCGGTCGCGACTATCAGCAGTTCTCCCTGTACTACATGCACAAAATCGTCGATGGCCTGTTACGCGAGAATGAAGGTCGTCGCGTACCTGTGACCCTGTTTACCAAAGGCGGTGGTCAGTGGCTGGAAGCGATGGCGGAAACCGGCTGTGATGCGTTAGGTCTCGACTGGACCACTGACATTGCCGATGCGCGTCGTCGTGTAGGTCATAAAGTGGCGCTACAGGGCAATATGGATCCGTCCATGCTGTATGCACCGCCAGCCCGCATCGAAGAAGAGGTGGCGACAATTCTGGCCGGATTCGGTCAGGGCGAAGGGCATGTCTTTAACCTGGGCCACGGCATTCATCAGGACGTCCCGCCAGAACATGCGGGTGTCTTTGTGGAGGCGGTACATCGTTTGTCCGAACAGTACCACCGCTAAGGAGTCATTATGGATCTTGCGTCATTACGCGCGCAGCAGCTTGAACTGGCCTCTTCATTGATCCGCGAGGATCGTCTGAAGAACGATCCGCCGGATCTGATCGGCGGGGCGGACGTTGGGTTTGAGCAGGGTGGCGAAGTGACGCGAGCCGCGATGGTCTTACTGAAGTATCCCACGCTTGAACTGGTTGAATACAAGGTGGCGCGTATCGCCACTACCATGCCTTACATTCCCGGTTTTCTCTCCTTTCGTGAAACCCCCGCGCTGATGGCCGCCTGGCAACTGCTCTCGCACAAGCCAGATCTGCTGTTCGTTGACGGGCACGGCATTTCGCACCCGCGCCGTCTGGGCGTGGCCAGCCATTTTGGCCTGCTGGTGGACGTCCCAACGATTGGTGTGGCGAAAAAACGGCTGTGTGGCAAGTTTGAACCGCTCGCTGCTGAACCCGGTGCGCTAGTGCCATTGCTGGATAAAGGCGAACAGCTGGCATGGGTCTGGCGCAGCAAAGCGCGCTGTAACCCGTTGTTTATCTCTACGGGCCACCGCGTGAGTATGGACAGCGCACTGGCGTGGGTACAACGCTGTATGAACGGCTATCGTCTGCCGGAACCAACGCGCTGGGCAGATGCGGTGGCATCCGAACGCCCGGCTTTTACGCGGCTTGCAGCAAAAGCGCCCCATATCGGGTAAACTGCGGCTAATTTCCGTATTTGAGAACTCATCATGTTACAAAATCCGATTCACCTGCGTCTGGAGAAGCTGGAAAGCTGGCAGCACGTCACGTTTATGGCCTGTCTGTGCGAACGCATGTACCCGAATTACGCCATGTTCTGCAAGCAAACTGAATTTGGCGATGGACAGATTTACCGCCGAATTCTGGATCTGATTTGGGAAGCGCTGACGGTTAAAGACGCGAAAATCAATTTCGACAGCCAGTTGGAAAAGTTTGAAGAGGCCATTCCTTCTGCAGACGATTACGATCTGTACGGCGTTTATCCGGCGATTGATGCCTGTGTGGCATTAAGCGAACTGATGCATTCACGTCTTAGCGGTGAAACGCTGGAGCATGCAATTGAAGTTAGTAAAGCTTCGATTACGACGGTAGCGATGCTGGAAATGACCCAGGCTGGTCGCGAAATGACCGATGAGGAGCTCAAAGAGAACCCTGCCGTTGAGCAAGAATGGGATATTCAGTGGGAAATTTTCCGACTTTTAGCCGACTGTGAAGAACGCGATATTGAGCTGATAAAAGGACTGCGTGCAGACCTGCGAGAGGCTGGCGAGAGCAATATTGGTATAAATTTTCAGCAATGACACCACAAAACGTGATTTAACGCCTGATTTGTCGTGCCTGAAGGCTTCCCATCCGCCCCCGGTCTGGTCTACATTTGGGGGGCGAAAAAAAGTGGCTATCGGTGCGTGTATGCAGGAGAGTGCTTTTCTGGCATTTCCGTCGCACTCGATGCTTAGCAAGCGATAAACACATTGTAAGGATAACTTATGAACAAGACTCAACTGATTGATGTAATTGCAGAGAAAGCAGAACTGTCCAAAACCCAGGCTAAAGCTGCTCTGGAGTCCACTCTGGCTGCAATTACTGAGTCTCTGAAAGAAGGCGATGCTGTACAACTGGTTGGTTTCGGTACCTTCAAAGTGAACCACCGTGCTGAGCGCACTGGCCGCAACCCGCAGACCGGTAAAGAAATCAAAATTGCCGCAGCTAACGTACCGGCATTTGTTTCTGGTAAAGCACTGAAAGACGCGGTTAAGTAATTCGCGTGGCAGTGAACAGTTTTAACGAAGGGGCGGTTTCGCCCCTTTTGTCCATCTGGCGTCATACGCTTTGGCTTTCAGGTGTTCTGTTACTGTCTGCCTGCGGTAGCCATTCTGAGCTTCCTCCGTTCACGGCCAGCGGCTATGTTGGCGATCAGGGGGCGGTACGCATTTGGCGTAAAGACTCCGGTGACGATGTTCACTTGCTCTCGGTATTTAGTCCGTGGCGAAAAGGCGAAACCACTACCAGTGAATACCGCTGGCAGGGTGATTCGCTCTCTCTCATAGAACTCAACGTTTACAGTAAACCGGCTGAACATGTCCGTATACGCTTCGATGACCGGGGCGAACTGAGCTTCATGCAGCGTGAAGTCGACGGGCAAAAGCAGCAGCTTTCCAGCGATCAAATCGCGCTTTACCGCTATCGCGCCGATCAAATTCGCCAGACCAGCGATGCGCTGCGTCAGGGACGGGTGATATTGCGTCAGGGACGTTGGCATGCGGATAACACGGTCACAACCTGTGAAGGTGAAACGCTGAAGCCAGACCTGGAGTCGTGGGCGATAAACCATATCGAGCGCCGCCAGAAACATTCATCCGTAGAGGTGAGTGTGGCATGGCTGGAAGCGCCCGAAGGGTCGCAGATACTGCTAGTCGCCAATGAAGATTTTTGTCACTGGCAGCCTACAGCCAAAACTTTCTGAAAACCTGAAGACAGGTAGTCAGCAGGCCTGCACCGTATGGCGTCATCAGGCATCAAGTCTTTTACCAGTGACCCATTCCCATATGGCCGCCGCCGCGATGGTTACCGCCACCGCCGCATCCGCCGTAGCCCATTCCCGCGCCACGTGGCACGCCAGCCTGCGCCATTGCGACATCGCGTTTAACGCGCTGCTCGTCCAGAGACTGATTCAACGCTTCCATCTCTTTTGCAACGGCATTAATTTTTGCCGTGTCCGGCGAGCTGGCCGTTAATAGTGCATTGTACTCATAACGTTTGGATGTCAGCTGTTGGCGCAACGCGCTGGTCTGGGAGTAGTAATCATCATAGATTTTCTGTGCGGCAGCCTGCTGCTCAGCGGTCATTGGGGTACCGCCCCGTTGCTGCATTCCATCACCATATCCCCAGTGATTCTGCGCCAGTACCGGGGTGGAGCCCAGTGCGATAAGAGAAAGTGCAATCAGTGCCAGTTTGTTGTTCCGTTTCATCGTTCGTTCTCCTGTTGGTTAGCTTACATTCCCTATTGCATCTTCCGTGCCAAAGCGGCAATCCCAGTCCTGCGGGCGTCGTACCCGCCGTCTTTGCAGGAAAACGAGTAAAAATGACTCGCCAGAACGCGCCAGCGAGTCATTTTTACCCGGTACTTTCAGCTGTTTGTGTCTGAGGGCAGGGTTATCAGGGGGAAAAAATGGCATGATTTCTGCTGTATACCTGCAACGATGAAAGGAACAAGTGGGGTGAAGGGAGAGCGTATGCGTCTTTATAAGGATTCGGTGGCAAAGTGGTTGAGCCGACTCTTGCTGGCGGCAATCCTGATTTTGGTCGGCTGGTTTTCGATTATGACTATTCGGGACTATGGGCGGGAAAGTGGTGCCGCGCGGCAAACGCTACTGGAAAAAGGCAGCGTGCTCATTCGCGCTCTGGAGTCTGGTACGCGTGTAGGCATGGGGATGCGCATGCATCATGCCCAGCAGCAGACGCTACTGGAGGAAATGGCCGTACAACCAGGCGTGCTATGGTTTGCCGTCGTCGATGAGCATGGTGTCATTATTACTCACAGCAATTCCGCGATGGTCGGAAAAACGCTCTATTCACCGGATGTCCTGCGACAGCTTAGTCCTGGGGAGCAAGAAAGCTGGCGGAATATTGAAATTCCAGCGAGGGATGGTGAAAAAACGCCGGCCCTGGAAATTTATCGCCAGTTTCAGCCGATGTATGGTCCAGGACGCCACGGCATGGCGCGCTGTGCCAGCAATGACGGGCAGCTTATCACCCCAGCGCAAACCATATTTATCGCCTTTGATGCCAGCGATCTGACAGCGACTCAGGCAAGAGAGTGGCGTAACACACTGATAGTCCTCTGTGCGCTGGCGGCTGTGTTGCTGGCCACCGTACTGACGTTCTTCTGGTATCAGCGCTATCAGCGTTCGTACAAAGAACTTCAGGATGCGATGAAGCGTAAAGAAAAACTGTTAGCGCTCGGGCATCTTGCGGCTGGAGTGGCGCATGAAATTCGTAATCCGCTTTCATCGATCAAAGGTCTGGCGAAGTATTTTGCCGAGCGAACCCCGGCAGGAGGCGAGTCGCATGAGCTGGCACAGGTGATGGCGAAAGAGGCGGATCGTTTAAATCGGGTGGTGAGCGAGCTGCTGGAGCTGGTGAAGCCTGCACATCTGACGCTGCAACAGGTGGATCTCAATGAGGTTATCACCCACTCATTACACCTGGTGGGTCAGGATGCGGCAAGCAGGGAAATCCAGCTCCGCTTTTCGGCCAATTCTACGCTGCCCGCTATCCAGGCCGATCCTGACCGACTGACTCAGGTTTTGTTGAATCTGTATCTGAACGCCATTCATGCGATTGGTCGTCAGGGCACGATCACGGTTGAAGCGAATGAAAGCAGCGGCGATCGCGTTAAAATTGTGGTTACCGATAGCGGGAAGGGAATTGCAGCGGAACAGTTGGAGGCCATTTTTACGCCTTACTTTACAACCAAAGCTGACGGAACCGGCCTCGGGCTGGCGGTAGTGCAGAACATTATCGAACAGCATGGTGGCACCATTCAGGTGGCAAGCGTTGAGGGCAAAGGTGCGACCTTTACCCTTTGGCTGCCGACCAAAGCGAAACAACAGGATTAACAAGGATGACGCGCGGAAAAATCAATATTCTGGTAGTAGATGACGATATCAGCCACTGCACCATTTTACAGGCGCTGCTGCGCGGCTGGGGTTATGAGGTCGCGCTGGCCTATAGCGGGCGAGCGGCGCTGGAACAGGTGCGCGAACGCGTATTTGATTTAGTGCTGTGTGATGTACGCATGGCGGAGATGGACGGCATCGCAACGCTGAAAGAGATTAAAGCGCTGAATCCGGCGATTCCGGTCTTGATCATGACGGCGTTCTCCAGCGTAGAGACCGCCGTTGAGGCGCTTAAAACCGGGGCGCTGGACTACTTAATCAAGCCGCTGGATTTTGACCGTCTGCAGGAGACGCTGGAAAAGGCGCTGGCGCATACGCGGGAAATGGGCGCTGAACTGCCATCAGCGTCGGCTGCGCAGTTTGGCATGATTGGCAGCAGTCCGGCGATGCAGAAGTTGCTCAATGAAATCGCGATGGTTGCGCCCTCGGATGCGACAGTGCTCATTCACGGAGACTCCGGGACGGGCAAAGAACTGGTGGCCCGGGCGCTGCATGCCAGCAGCGCCCGTCGCGATAAGCCGCTGGTGACGCTCAACTGCGCGGCGCTTAATGAATCGTTGCTGGAGTCCGAACTTTTTGGTCACGAGAAAGGGGCGTTTACCGGGGCGGATAAACGCCGGGAAGGGCGCTTTGTGGAAGCCGATGGTGGCACGTTATTTCTTGATGAAATTGGCGATATCTCACCGCTGATGCAGGTGCGTTTGCTGCGGGCTATCCAGGAGCGAGAAGTACAGCGGGTTGGCAGCAACCAGACTATTGCGGTTGATGTCCGGCTGATAGCCGCTACGCATCGCGATCTAGCAGAGGAAGTCAGCGCCGGGCGCTTTCGTCAGGATCTCTACTATCGTCTGAACGTCGTCACCATTGAAATGCCAGCGCTGTGCCAGCGCCGGGAAGATATTCCGCTGTTAGCCGAACATTTTCTCCAGCGTTTTGCCGCGCGTAACCGTAAAGCGGTGAAAGGCTTTACTCCGCAGGCGATGGATCTGCTGATCCACTACGACTGGCCGGGCAATATTCGTGAGCTGGAAAATGCGATTGAGCGCTCGGTGGTGCTGCTGACGGGGGAATATATTTCCGAACGTGAACTGCCGATGGCGATTGCCGCGACGCCGATAAAAACGGAATTCAGTGGCGAGATCCAACCGCTGGTGGATGTCGAAAAGGAGGTGATTCTGGCGGCGCTTGAAAAAACGGGCGGCAATAAAACGGAAGCCGCCCGTCAGTTAGGCATTACGCGTAAAACGCTGCTGGCGAAAATTTCGCGTTAGCGTTGCTCGCGTTCAATGGCGCGCCAGCCGATGTCGTTACGGCTGAAGCTGCCATCCCAGCGGATGTCGGTCATCAGGGCGTAAGCGCGTTTCTGCGCTTCAGCCACGGTGTTGCCCAGCGCGGTGGCGCACAGCACGCGACCACCGTTGGTCAGCACGCGATCGTCAGCAGACAGTTTGGTGCCCGCGTGGAACACTTTACCGTCAGCGACGTCTTCCAGCGGCAGACCGTGGATCTCATCGCCGGTATTGTAATTACCCGGATAACCTCCGGCGGCAATGACCACACCCAGCGAGGCGCGTTCGTCCCACTCGGAGGTTTTCTCATCCAGCTTGCCGTCACAGGCGGCGAGGCACAGCTCCACCAGATCGGACTTCATGCGCAGCATGATCGGCTGGGTTTCCGGATCGCCGAAGCGGCAGTTAAACTCGATAACCTTTGGGTTGCCCTGCTTGTCGATCATCAGGCCCGCATAAAGGAAACCGGTGTAGGTGTTACCTTCCGCCGCCATGCCTTTCACGGTTGGCCAGATGATGCGTTCCATGGTGCGCCGATGCACTTCATCAGTTACCACCGGCGCTGGTGAGTAAGCACCCATCCCGCCGGTGTTTGGGCCGGTATCGCCATTGCCCACGCGCTTGTGGTCCTGGCTGGTGGCCATCGGCAGCACGTGCTCACCGTCGACCATGACAATAAAGCTCGCTTCTTCACCGTCGAGGAACTCTTCAATCACGATGCGGTGGCCCGCGTCGCCAAACGCGTTGCCGGCCAGCATGTCATGAACCGCGGCTTCGGCTTCCTCCAGCGTCATCGCCACGATAACGCCTTTCCCGGCAGCCAGACCGTCAGCTTTGATAACGATCGGCGCGCCTTTCTCGCGCAGGTAAGCCAGCGCAGGTTCGATTTCGGTGAAGTTCTGATATTCCGCCGTCGGAATCTGGTGACGGGCGAGGAAATCTTTGGTGAAGGCTTTGGAGCCTTCCAGCTGCGCGGCACCTTCGGTTGGGCCGAAGATTTTCAGACCGGCGGCGCGGAACGCATCGACCACGCCAATCACCAGCGGCGCTTCCGGGCCAACGATGGTCAGATCGATCTTCTCGTTCTGGGCAAAGTCCAGCAGCGCCGGGATATCCGTTACGCCGATGGCCACGTTTTGCAGCGTGGGTTCCAGCGCGGTGCCCGCATTGCCCGGGGCGACAAATACTGTTTCGACTTTTGGCGACTGCGCCGCTTTCCACGCCAGGGCGTGCTCGCGCCCGCCGTTGCCAATCACTAATACTTTCATCGTCTGCTCCGTGGATTAATGGCGGAAGTGGCGCATATCGGTAAATACCATCGCAATGCCGTGTTCATTGGCGGCGGCAATCACTTCGTCATCGCGAATAGAACCACCCGGCTGGATCACGCAGGTCACACCGGCGGCAGCAGCGGCATCAATCCCGTCGCGGAACGGGAAGAAAGCGTCAGAAGCCATTGCAGAACCTTTCACTTCCAGGCCTTCGTCGGCCGCTTTGATCCCGGCGATTTTCGCGGAGTACACGCGGCTCATCTGGCCTGCGCCTATGCCAATAGTCATGTTCTCTTTGGCATAAACAATGGCGTTGGATTTCACGAACTTCGCCACTTTCCAGCAGAACAGCGCATCGCGCAGCTCTTGCTCGGTTGGCTGACGTTTGGACACCACGCGCAGTTCACCTTCGGTCACCATACCCAGGTCACGGTCCTGAACCAGCAGACCGCCGTTAACGCGTTTAAAGTCCAGGCCCGGAACGCGCTGCGCCCATTGGCCGCAGACCAGCACCCGAACGTTCTGCTTGGCAGCGGTAATTTTCAGTGCTTCTTCGGTGGCGGATGGGGCGATGATCACTTCCACGAACTGGCGGGAGATGATCGCCTGCGCGGTTTCAGCATCCAGCTCGCGGTTAAAGGCGATGATGCCGCCGAACGCGGAGGTCGGGTCGGTTTTATAGGCGCGGTCGTAAGCGTCAAGAATAGAGGTACTTACTGCTACACCACACGGGTTCGCGTGTTTGACGATCACACAGGCTGGCTCGTTGAATTCTTTCACGCACTCCAGCGCCGCATCGGTATCGGCGATGTTATTGTAGGAAAGTGCTTTGCCCTGTACCTGCTGCGCGGTGGCAACGGAGGCTTCTTTAACATTCTCTTCTATATAGAAGGCAGCCTGCTGGTGGCTGTTCTCGCCGTAGCGCATATCCTGCTTCTTAATGAAGTTCAGGTTCAGCGTACGTGGGAAGCGACCGGCGGCTTCTTTGCTTTCACCGTGGTAGGCCGGAACCATGCTGCCGAAGTAGTTGGCAATCATGCTGTCGTAGGCGGCGGTGTGTTCGAAAGCTTTAATTGCGAGATCGAAACGGGTGTCGAGGGTCAGAGAACCGTCGTTGGCATCCATCTCTTTAATAATGGCGTCGTAGTCGCTGCTCTTCACAACGATAGCTACATCTTTATGGTTCTTGGCAGCGGAGCGCACCATGGTCGGGCCGCCAATATCAATGTTCTCTACCGCATCTTCCAGAGAACAGCCTTCGCGGGCGACGGTCTGGGCGAATGGATACAGGTTAACAACCACCATATCGATAGGCGCGATACCATGTTGTTCCATTATTCCGTCATCCTGACCGCGACGACCAAGAATGCCACCGTGGACTTTCGGATGCAGGGTCTTCACGCGTCCATCCATCATTTCCGGGAAGCCGGTGTAATCGGAAACTTCGGTCACTGGCAGACCTTTCTCCGCTAACAGGCGCGCAGTGCCACCTGTAGACAGCAGCTCCACACCACGTGCGGAAAGTGCCTGAGCGAATTCGATGATACCGGCCTTGTCAGAAACACTGAGCAGAGCGCGGCGGACTGGACGACGTTGTTGCATGGTAAATCCCCTGGATTTGACTATTACAGAGAGCGTTAGGTGAATTCTTGGCTAAAAACTCAGCTAACGCCCCTTACGGGGCATCCTTGTTGTGCGGGGGCATTGTAACGAAAACGTTTGCGCAACGCTCGCGAATTTTTAATTTTCGATTTTGCCCCTCGTTTCGAGCGCTGAAGATCGCACATATACAGAAAGGATCGCAGAAGTAATGGCTGGGTTTGTGGATAACTCTGTGCGTAAATAGGTATAAGGCGGGGTTTTGCTGTGGAATGCAGCAGTCAGTCATTTTTCTGTCATTTAAGGGTTGCG
>OJSP01001697.1_pt1 | contig 21579 bp, 16 predicted proteins | sample 1599561 | NCBI WGS metagenome assembly OJSP01 (sample SAMN04168659, study PRJEB22393) | human gut metagenome | biome: human gut microbiome; feature: stool | host: Homo sapiens | collected 2014-05-12
ATGAAAAAGATTATACTATAAATACGCAAGAAATATGCAAGGAATTGTTTGAAGAGCGTACAAAGGGTAATAGTAGCAATCCTTTTTTTCCCAATGCTGCGCGAGATTTGCTTGCCGCCCTTATTATTTCGATAATAAAGACTGGTGAGAATGATAAAGAGTATCGAAATGATAATTTCTACAATGATTCATTAAAGAGTTCCTTGGATTCATCATCTGTTGATGATTTCATAGCTGCGTTGGAGCGATTTGACGAATTAAGATCTGTTCTTAGCTACATAGAGGGAGATGGCGAACAGTCTCAAGGTGTGTTGTCAGAAATGTATTCAGTCATAAGAGATATTTTGATAGGGGTATTTGCGGAACGCGGAGGATTCTCTATTAGGAATTTTGTTAGAGCAAAAGGAGGCAAGGTTCTATTTATCGAATATGATCTGGCAATTGGAAGTGTGTTAACACCAATATACAGGCTCTTTTTCGATTTAGCAATCAAGGAGGCTTTAGGGAGAACATCTAGTCAAGGAAATGTTTATTTGTTTTGTGATGAATTCAAGCTTTTGCCAAACTTGCAACATATAGATGATGGAGTAAATTTTGGAAGAAGTTTGGGCTTGAAGGTTTTTGCTGGTTTACAAAGCATTGAACAGTTATTTGAAACTTATGGGGAAATAAAGGGTAGAAATCTGGTTGCTGGATTTTCTTCGATTTTTGCTTTTAAGGCAAATGATGTGTCAACTAGAGATTATATAAGGTCTTTATATGGGAGTAACATTATTTTAGAACAATATCAGGGAATGAATAAAACGTTGATTGAGGATAAGCGTGAAGGAAATACCGTCGAGGATTGGGATCTTAATTCGTTAAAAGTTGGAGAAGCTGTTGTCGGGCTTCCTTTTGAAAAACCGTTTAAATTTTATTTTGATAATTTCGGGTGATTTATATGATATGTCCTAAATGCAATAATTCTATTGGCGATTCAGAATGTATTTGTGGCAACTGCGGATATAATGTACGGGATGATGTGGATGTTGCCCTTATGCAGTGTATTTCTATTTCTGGAAAAGATATTTATAATAATTCGAATAAGTTTAATGCACTAATTGCCGATTTATTGCCTAAGAATGAAAAGGAAAGAAACGCTCTTTCAAATGCACTTAAGGCAAATGTTTCTATTTATATTTTTAATCATAACAATGCCAGTGTTGATGAAATCATTTCAAATACTTTGGGTGAGGTGTGTGAACTTACATTTACAGAGCCTGCTTGGGCTAGATATGCAATTATTAAGCTTTCCAAGGCGATGGGGATATTTATTCCGGAGGAATATGACTCGACTTTAGATCCTTTTTCTATCCAAGATGAGGGATCAAAATCGTTACAATGGGATTATAAAAAAGAAGAGTATTCAGAATTTGAAAAGTACTCCACATCAGAACTGGAATCTATGCTAGATAAGCAAGAGAATGCTTATATTGAATATGAACTTGGTGGGAGATACAAATCGGGAATTGGATGTAAGGAAAATGCGGCGAAAGCTTTTACATATTTTGAGTCTTCTGCTGTAAAAGGATTTGCTTTATCGCAGTTTGTGTTAGGTACGTATTTTGATGTTGGATATGGGTGTGAGCCAGATAAAGATATGGCTATATGGTGGTATGAACAGGCTGCGGAACAGGACTTGCCTGAGGCTCTGTGCGCATTGGCAGGCGAATATTTTGAGGGAGAAAATGTTGGAAGAGATGAAAATAAGGCTATAGACTTATATGAGAGGGCGGCTGACTTAGGGAATGAGGATGCAAAATTATGTTTAAGTTCTATTTACCTGGAGAAATGTAATAATGAAGATGACATAAAAAGAGCCATAGAATATCTTAAAGAAGCTGCAGAGTCTGGCAATGGAGAGGCCTGCAATAATTTGGGTATTGTATTTGAGATGGGAAAGGGAGTTCCTAAGGATGACAGGGAGGCAATAAAGTGGTATGAAAAAGCCGCAGAATCTGGCGTAGAAATTGCCTATGTTAATTTAGCGGCACATTATCAAATGGGAATAGGCGTTCTTAAGGATGAGAGTAAGGCGGTTTCAATTTATCTGAAAGGAGCTAACAGCGGATTTCCCGTGGCTCAGAACGCATTAGGAATGTGCTATAAAAACGGTACAGGAGTTGAGATTGATTTAAAAACCGCATTGTACTGGTTTGAACAAGCAGGAAATCAAGGATTAGGACCTGCTCAGTTCAATGCTGGCTTATGTTATGAGATGGGAGAAGGCACAGCACAGAACTTTAGAATGGCACGAAGTTGGTATTTAAAAGCAATAGAACAAGAGTATTATAAGGCTTATTTTAATTTGGCTTATTATTATGAAAACGACATTGGCGGTGGCGGGCGGAATGTGAAGCTTGCAAAAGAGTATTATCTTATTTCTGCTGAGAAGGGATATGAATATGCACAATATGTTGTAGGAAATTATTATTTGCATGGAGTTTTAGGATTTGAACAAAACGGTGAAAAAGCGATAGAGTGGCTACAGAGAGCCGCAGACAATGGTCATCCTATGGCAAAGAATGATTTGGCTGTTGCATTATTTCAAGGAGAAGAGTGCAAGAAAGATATTGCTTTAGCCCTAAAATTGTTTGAAGAAGCCGCACAAGAAAAGGTTCCGAATTCATTATTTAGTTTGGGTTATATTTACTATAATGGACAAGAAGTACAGAAAGATAAAATAAAAGCAGCGCATTATTTCTTGGAATCAGCGAATTTGGGGTATGCACCGGCTATGATGAATTATGGATATATGTGTGCCTCGGGAGATGGGATAAGAAAGAATCTTGATGATGGTCTGTTTTGGCTTTTATCAGCTATTGAAAATGGAGAAGATGGAGCCATGGAGTATTTAACTAAGTACTATAAGCAAAATCGCAGAGGGGAATGGGTAAAAAAATTGTTTTCATAGTATTTTAAGGGATACACTATGTTTACTCAAAATAATAAAGGGAGGACTCTGTAGTATAGGAAATCTCGTATGACATGGAAGGGTGGGTTACCGTAAGGAGTAGGGGAAAGAAAGGCCGATCATAGCAGAATAAGACGACGTCTTGTTTTGTATACTCTAAACATCCGTATATCCATGATTTATGACCAAGGGGAATGACATAGACTAAGAAAATATCTCTATGAATGAAAAATGAAAACGTAAGAAAAAGAAAGTTAACAAGAGAAAAACAAAGATTATTATTATGGGAGAAAAACATGGGATTCTTAAGTAGATTATTTGGGGGAAATCAATCAAATGCAGTAGAACAGGTTAGAAGTCAGCCAGAAGGGTTCTACATAGTTAAATACGAATATGGAGAGGGACAAGCTCGCTCTCTTTTTCAGAAGGCGGAAGCCGGTGATGTTAACGCTCAACTAACGATAGCTAAATGCTTTATGGATGTAGCCGAACAACCATATGCGCTTCCGTGGTATGAAAGGGCTGCACAGGCAGGAAGTTCACAGGCTCTTCATGAACTTACATATTTTTATGAGGGAAGGTACGTTGGAGTCGAAGCAGATCCTGAGAAAGCGGAACAAGTTCGCAGAGAGGCTCTTGAAATGAATAACCCTGAGGCCATATTAAAACTTGCATCGCAGTATTATTCAGGGGATGGTGTTGAGAAAGATAAAGAAATGGCTTTCAAGTATTACATGAAAGCCGCTGAGCTTGGAAATGATGAAGCAATGGCAGAGGTAGGAATGTGCTATCTAAATGGCGAGGGTGTCAATCAAAGTGATTCGCAAGCATTTGCATGGCTTTCTAAGTCAAATGATACCTGTTATGGTTATTATAATTTGGCACAGTGCTATATAAAAGGCATTGGAACATCAAAAAATTTAGAAAGAGGCGTATCATATTTGGAAAGAGCGGTAGAAGGAAAATGTTTGCATTTATCTGAGGCAAGAAGGCAACTTGTTGATTTATATTCTAAGGGTTATGGTGGACCTGATGCAAAAAGAAAAATGGGCGAAATTCAAGAAGAAATTAATCAGAGCGACAAATTAATGGATGAGTTAGCAGCTTTGATATTGTCTGACAGTAATAATTAAAATACAATCATTGTAAAGTAAACGCAGGTGCACTTACATCTAAAGACTCCCGGCATCGTGCCATTTGGCGCGATGCCGGGATTTCGTATTCAGCTCCATTCCTCAGCCAAGAGGAAGTCGCGGATATTTCGGTGCTTGATCCCGTTTCGGCTCATATCGAACTCATCGAGGGAAACAACGTACTTCGGAAAGTTATCGCAGATTCTCATGCGAGCATGGAATCTGCCACAAGAACCCACGAGTGTACTGTAATGATAAAACACAAAATTCGACAAACAATTTCAGATAAGATTTAAATACTTAAGCGAAAACCACTGGCGGAACAATCACTGCCTTTTTCCTCAAAACTCATTCAACAGACCCACAACTGTCCGCAGCTCTTCCGCCTTCACCTTATCCGGGAACTGGCCGGAGAGGACACAGTTTTTGAAGTACTTGATCTCTTCTGCGTAGGCGTCGCTCTTGGGCAGGTTGATGGAGCCGGTATCGCCGGTGGCCTGCTCAGTCGGGGAATAGATGCTGCCGTTGTTTTCATAGATTTTGCATTCGCCCTTTTCGTAGGTAACGAGCGCGTCCTCGAACTGGAAGCGGTAGGAAGCGCCGAAGGGGTAAGCGGATGCATACCAGGAAGCTTCGGTGGTAACGAAGAAGCCGGGAAATTCATATACAGCGGTCAGATAGTCCTGATTAGGCTGCTTTGCGCGGTGCTTCAGGGAAGCTTCCGGTTTGCCGAAGGCGTATACGAGGAAGTCAAGATCATGGATGTGCAGGTCGTAAGGAACGAGTCCGCTTCTCTTTTCATCCATCATCCAGTTGTCCCAGCTCCAGGCAGGATAGCTGCCGAGGCGTCCCATGTAGCCGGACAGGAGCTTTCCGTATTTGCCGGAATCGTAAAGCTCCTTGATCAGCTCATATTCGGGCCAGAAGCGCAGAACCTGTGCGATCATGAAGCAGACATTGTTTTCCTTTGCGGTGGAATATGCCAGCTCGATGTCCTCTTCTTTTAAGGAAATGGGTTTCTCGCTGAGGACGTGGATGCCCTTTTTCATTGCCTTGACTGCAGTGGGAACGTGCAGATAGGTGGGCAGGCAGATGTCCAGGATGTCCAGCTCTTCTTTTTCAAGCATTTCATCGATGGAGGTGTAGTGATGCGGCTCCGGATAAGGCTCCATCCGCTCCGGACGGATATCGCAGATTGCTGTGAGGGTGGTGTCCTCCATAGCGTTCCATGCAGGAATGTGTGCGCCGCTGATGCCGCCGACGCCGACTAAACCGATTTTTAACATGATGCTTCCTCCCCGTAAATTTCATCAATAATGTTTTGCAGATAAGTTCTGGATTCCAGAATGTCGGTCAGCTGCTGTGGACCGTCGATTTCCCGTTCGATGGTGATATAGGAGTTGTAGCCAAGCTCATGCAGCTTTGTAAAAACTGCACGGAAGTCTACTTTTCCCTGTCCAATGGGTGTTTCGGCACCGAGCTCATGTCCGTTTGTCGGATAGCAGCCGTCCTTTGCATGCAGGTTGCGGACGTATTTGCCGAAAACGTCAAGTGCGTCTGCCGGGTTTGCTTTTCCGTAAAGAATCAGATTTGCAGTGTCCAGATTCACATAAAGATTATCCGTGCCGACGGCTTCAAAGCAGCGCAGCATGGTAACGGGGGTTTCCTGGCCGGTTTCAAACAGCAGGCACTGCCCGTTTTTCTTCAGATGCTCTGCAACAGTGCGCACAGCGATGCAGAAGCTGCTGAAATTGGGATCATAGGGATTTTCCGGAATAAATCCCATATGAGTTACGACATCAGTGATGCCGAGCTTATGGGCAAAATCTGCACCGTCGCAAAGGTTTTCGATCCGCATCTGTCGGTATTCCACAGGGACAAGTCCAAGGGTGAGTTGTCCGTCGTAAAAGTTCCATGCCGCAGGTCCGGTCCATCCGCACCAGAATGCGGAAACGGTGATCTGGTATTGTTCCAAAAGTGTTTTTAAGATGCTTGCATTTTCGTCCGTCCAGGCGGCAGGATTCCAGGAAACCAGCTGACAGGAATCGAAGTTATGTTCCCGAAGCTGGGCGAATTTTTTTTCTATACCGTCGATCTCGGAGAAATTGACGCAGGTTCCGATTTTCATAGAAAGCTCCTTTTTAGGCAAAGAAAAATGGCTTTCATTGCCCTGAAATGATGATTTTTGGTTGTCTGGGAACTGTTTTTACAGTATCATGAAAAGCAGGAGAAGCCCATTATTTTTTTGACTCATTTTAGGATAATTTTTACCTTTTGCGGAGGACAGTATGATCGACGGATACAAGGAGCTGACGCCGGTAATCTATGGAGAAAATGCAATAAAATATTTGTATACCGAGCAGAAAAAGGCAGAGGGGGAAATCTGTTTTCTGCTGCACTGGCACGACCGGATGGAGCTGACCTATGTGACGGAGGGGACGCTGCGGTTTGTGACGGAAGGAGAGGAGTTTTTGGTTTCGGCAGGAGAGCTTGCAGTGGCGGGACCGGGGCAGATGCATGGCGGTTTTGCAGTGTCGGAAAAGGTCTGCTATCATACGGTCATGTTTGATGTGGAGCGGTTTTATAATGGAACGGCAGCGTCTGAAAAATATTTACGTTCCCTGGGGAATGGAGAACTGACTTTTGTGGAAAAAATTGCAGAGAAAGAGGTTTCCGGGCTGCTGGAGCGTCTGGTGGGGCTGCTGGCCGGAAGGGACAGCGGAAAAGACAGCAAAAGCTCGCTGGCAGCCATCGGAACGCTGTATGAAATTCTCGGATGCCTGATAGAATACGGCAGATCAAAAAACAGTGCAAAGGTCAGTCCGGACAGCGGGTTTGGTCAGATTTTAACCTATGTAAATCATCATTATACGGAAAAACTCAGCCCGGCGGCGCTGAGTGCGCAGTTTGGATATCATGAGGCGTATTTCTGCAGGCGCTTTCGGGAGCTGACAGGCATTACCTTTTCGGAATATGTCCGTGCGCTTCGGATGGAGTATGCACAGAAGCTTTTGAAGGAATCAGAGGATGAGGTAGGGACAGTGGCCTGGAAATGCGGCTACCCGGACGGAAGCTATTTTACACGGGAGTTTCGGAAGATGTACGGGTTTACACCATCGCAGTTTCGGCGGATGACGCGGTGAACTGTAGCGTTTCGGCAGATGTGAGGAAACACAGCAGTGAAAAAAAGCTGTACAACAAAAACACCGCAGTCTATAATGGAAAAAACGGATCGGGAGGGAGAAAATGTTATGCAGGCATTATTTGATGCCGTAAACGCGATTTGCGGCAAAATTCAGGTTGTATCAGATCTGTTCTGGGAGTTTCCGACCAACTTCGGCTGGTATGCGGCGATCCCGATTCTTGGAAATTTCAGTCTGGCGATCATTTTGCTGGTCGGTACTGGAATTTTTCTGACATTTCGATTCCGGTTTGTGCAGGTGCGGAAATTTAAGTACGGCTTAAAAGTGCTCCTTCACAGCAAAGCAGCGACGAAGACCGGTATTTCAGCGCTGGCGGCATTTTTGCTGTCTACGGCAATGCGGGTAGGACCGGGAAATATTCTCGGCGTGACGGGTGCGATTTCGATCGGTGGTCCGGGCGCACTGTTCTGGATGTGGCTGTCGGCGTTTTTCGGGATGGCTACAGCCTTTGCAGAATCCACGCTGTCCCAGATTTTTAAAGAAAAAAGAGATGGGCAGTATGTCGGCGGACTTCCTTTCTATGGAAGAAGACTGTTAAACAATGCGGCGTGGGCCGGTGTTGCGCTGAGCGTGCTCTACATTGTCTATGCCTTTTTGTGCTTCCCGGCGCAGGGCTTTAATACCATCTCCGCAGTCGGTGCCATTGCAAATGAGATCACCGGGACGACGATTGCGACCAATTCGACGCTGTATTGGATTTCCTTCGTGGTACTGATCCTGATTGCTGCACTGATCAGCTTCGGGGGAATCAAAAAAGTGACAAAGGTAACGGATCTGCTGGTTCCTGTGATGGCGGTGATCTATGTGCTGACCGTAGTTGTGCTGGTTGTCTGCAACTTTACGCGGATTCCGTGGTTTTTTCAGGCGGTATTTGGACAGGCATTTTCGCCGGATGCCGTATTTGGCGGAGCCTTCGGCACAGTGCTCAGCCAGGGCATCAAACGCGGTCTGATGTCCAACGAGGCAGGTCAGGGTACCATCACGATGCCTGCGGCGGCTGCGGATGCAAATCATCCCTGTGATCAGGGCTGCGTTCAGGCCATCGGCGTTTTTCTGGATACGATTGTGATCTGTACGCTGACCGGATTTGTGGTGATTATGGGAAGAATGTGGACGACAGACCGTGCGGCAGAGTGGTTTGATATGGGCAAGCTGGACAAATTTCTGGCATCCTGCGGAGAGCTGACCGGACAGAGCGGCGCTTATCAGATCGTAACGTTTTTAGTGAGCATCTGCTTTGGTCTGTTTGCATTTACCTGTCTGATCGGCTTTATGTCCTTTACGGAAATGTGCGCGGTGCGGATTTCTTCGCGCAAGGGTTTTATTGTTCTGATCCGGCTGCTGTGCCTGTTCGTCATTTCCTTTGGTGTCATTACCAATATCGCGGGAATGGATCTGGGCGCGCTCTGGGATTTAAGCGATTTTGCCAATATTCTGATGGTTTACTGCAACCTGCCGCTGCAGTATCTTGGTCTGAAGTATGTAACCCGGGCGTGGAAGCACTTCGAAAAACAGGACGGCACGCCCTTTACGTCTGAAATAGCAGGAATCGATGTGCCGGTCTGGGAGGAAAAAGCCGGAAAAGCATAACGGGTACTTTCACAGAAAGAAAGGCTGACGCGGTCAGAAAAACAGCCGTCGGGGCGGCAGAATGGGAGGGTATATGGATTACGCACTGTATCAGAAAATTTCAAAGGTCACGTTGGGAAAGCAGCCGGCTGACCTGGTATTAAAAAATCTGAAGCTGGTGGATGTATTTACAGGGGAGATCGTGGAGTCAAACGTTGCAGTCAAGGACGGTCTGATCGCGGGGGTGTCGAGACGTTACCGCGGAAAAAAGGAGATCGACCTCGGTGGAAAATATCTTGCGCCGGGCTTTATCGACGCACATCTGCATCTGGAATCCACCATGGTTACGCCCAACGAGCTGGTCAGCACGGCGGCACGTTTCGGGACGACGACATTTATCGTAGATCCCCATGAGGCGGCGAATGTCAGCGGTGCAGCCGGGATTGACTATATTCTTGATCAGACGGAAAAATCTCCGGCGAACGTCTATGTCATGATGCCGTCCTGTGTACCGGCGACGCATGTGGACGATAACGGCGGTATTTTTTCCGCAAACGATATGTATCCGTACGTCCGCAATCCGCGGGTTCTGGGACTGGGGGAAGTGATGGATGATCCGGGGGTTATCAACGGCGACGAGAGCATGTTTTCCAAACTGCTGCTGTTTGAAAACCGGACGATTGACGGACATGCCCCTTATCTGCCGAACCGGGAGCTGAGCGCTTACAAGATGGCGGGGGTGGATACCGACCATGAAGCGACCAGCTTTGAATACGCGCTGGAAGAGGTGCGCCGCGGCATTCATGTCCATATCCGCGAGGGCAGCGCAGCCCACAACCTGAAGGATATCGTAGAGGGCATTGTCCGCACCGGAATTGATACGGAATATTTTTCCTTCTGTACGGACGACAAGCATATCGAGGATATTTTACGGGACGGTCATATCAGCTACAACGTAAAGCTTGCGGTTTCCCTCGGCATGAATCCGGTTCAGGCGATCAAAATGGCAACGATCAACACTGCAAAATGCTACGGATTAAAGCATCTGGGCGCGATTTCTCCGGGCTTCCAGGCGGACTTTGTTGTGCTGGATAATCTGCAGGATCTGAATGTGACAGATGTATTCTATAAAGGAAAGCTTGTAGACCGGAATGCGCCGATCCGTGTAAAAACGTGCGGCAGAGCGTTGAAACATACGGTACACCTCGACAAGGTGAAGGCAGAGCAGTTTGTGCTTCCGATTGGAAAAAGGAAAACCCATGTAATCGGTATCAATCCGTCCCAGATTACCACAGAGGATCTGGCGGTTTCTCTGCAGCCTGCGGCAAATTATGTTCCGACGGACGGCTATTCCAAGGTTGCGGCTGTGGAGCGGCATCATAATACCGGAAAAATCGGCGTTGCAGTGGCAAAGGGCTACGGCATCCGAAACGGCGCAGTGGCATCTTCTGTATCCCACGATTCCCACAACATCATCGTCATCGGGGACAATGACCGCGACATGGCATTGGCAGTGGACGAAATCATCCGAACGCAGGGCGGTTATACCGTTGTGGAAAACGGCGAGGTATTCGAAACGCTGCCGCTTCCGATCATGGGACTGATGAGCGACGCCGGGTTTGAGTCCGTCAATGAGACTTTGGGACGGATGATTAAAAAAGCGCATGAAATGGGCGTTCCGGCGGATATCGAGCCGTTCATCACATTATCGTTCTTGGCACTTCCCGTCATTCCGACGCTGCGCATTACGCCGCGCGGTCTGTGCCTGCTGACCGCGAAGGGACCGGAAATTCTGCAGGAGTAAAGCCAGTCTGGAAAACGCCTGCAAAAAAAGTTTTTATGGAGGAACTTATGGATATCAAAGAAAAAATTCATGAACTGTCAGAGGAAATGATTCAGAATCTGGGACGTCTGGTTGCGGTGGATTCCCAGCTCGGCACGCCCGAAGAAGGCAAGCCCTTTGGCGAAGGCCCGGCAAAAGCCCTTGAGGTTGGCTTAAAAATCGCTGACGAGCTCGGCTTTCAGACGGTCAATCTGGACAACTACTGCGGCTATGCAGAGATGGGCGAAGGAAAAGAGATTATCGGTATTGCCGGACATCTCGATATCGTGCCGGTGGGCGGCGATTGGACCCACGATCCCTTCGTGCTGACCCGTGAGGGCGATTATGTATATGGCCGCGGAACGACTGACGACAAGGGACCCGTTCTGGAAGCGCTTTATGCGATGAAGCTGCTGCGGGATTCCGGCGTGAAGTTAAATAAAAGAGTCCGCCTGATCATGGGCTGCAATGAGGAAACGGGTTCGAAGTGCATGGCGCATTATAATGAAGTGGAAGAGGAGCTGTCCTGCGGCTTTACGCCGGACGCGAACTTCCCATGCATCCACGGCGAAAAGGGACACATGTCAATGATGGCATATTCCAAACATACGAAGATCCTTTCCATGAACGGCGGTTTTGTTACAAATGCGGTTTGCGATTCCTGCACGACAGTGATTCCTGCGGCAGCAGGTCTGAAGGAAAAGCTGGAGAAAGAGCTGGCTGAGACGAAGCTTCAGGAGTACCGCGTGACAGAAGAAAACGGAGAGATCACAATTTATGCAAAGGGAGTGCCTGCACATGCCAGCACGCCGACGCTGGGGGTCAATGCTGCAGGTGTAACCTTTGAGTGTCTGGAAAAGGCAGGCTTTGAAGATGATTTTGTCACTTTTTATAATACCCATCTCGGAACTGCATGCGACGGCTCCGGTATCGGCTTAAAGGTTTCCGATGCTTATGGCGACCTGACGTTCTGCAATGGTATCGTAAAAACCCAGGACGGCGTGATTTCCTGCACGATTGATATCCGTGTTCCGGTTACCTTAAAGCCCGACGAGGTCCGCAAGCTGTGCGAGGATAAACTGGAGGATGAGAACGGACGGATCGAGATTCTGGACATCGGCGATGGATTATTTTTCCCGAGAGAGTCCCCTCTCGTAGAAGCCCTGTACAAGGCGTATGTAGATGTGACCGGCGATACTGCAAACGAGCCGATGGTCATCGGCGGCGGAACCTATGCGAAGTCCCTGAAAAATATCATCGCCTTCGGTCCTGAAAAGCTCGGAATCGATTATCGCATTCATGGTGCGGACGAGTATATCCTTGTATCCGGCATGGAGGAAGCTGTGCTGGTATACATGGAAGCCATTAAGAACCTGCTGGCGATTTAAGGAGAGCCGGCAGTTCCCAAACATTGGCATAGGGACGTTTTCTGCCAGGTAGACAATCAAACAATAAAACGAACTGCCATCAGATTCCGTCTGGCGGCAGTTTTTTTGTTATAGCCGGATACTGAAGGCTGAAATCGATGGGGGAAAACTTCCAGAGATAGAAAAAAAGGATTGACTGTGGAGAAACAGTATCTTATAATCGTTCTAAAAAGAACGATAGAAGGAGGAAGAGATGCATTTTTGGGATAAGCATAAAACAATTACAAGCTATTATGAATTGCTTTCTGGCGAAATATGCGATCGATACGAGCTGACACAGATGGAATACGATATACTGATGTTTCTGTATTATAATCCACAGCACAATACGGCGGCAGAAATCGTAAAGATTAGAAAATCAACAAAATCCCATGTTTCGACTTCATTGAAAAAATTAGAAGACGAAGGATTTATTGAAAGAGTACAAAGTAAAGAGAATAAAAAGCATATTGAGATTATTTTGTTGGATAAGGCAGAGTTGATTGTGGAAGCAGGAATCGCTGTACAAAAAAAGTTTGCACAGGATGTTTTAGCAGGATTGACAGAAGAGGAAATCCGTATGTGCATCCATATATTCGACAAGATCTGTAATAATGCAGAAGAACATTTAAGTGAGCATAAGGAGAGCGCAGATGAAAAGCAACAACTATAAATCACAGATTCCGGATGTGATGGAGGCAATCTTTGATGCAGCGTATCTGATCTTTGATCTGATTGCTGCAATTTTGTTCTTCCTTTTTTCAAAGGGAAATGTGTTATTTATTCTTTATGGAATATTGACCTTAGCACTTTGCGGAGGAGATGCGTTTCATCTGGTGCCCAGAATAAAAAGAGCAGTATGGGGAAGCAATGAGAGAATAAAGAAACAGCTGGGAATTGGATTGCAGGTATCCTCTATTACGATGACAGCATTTTATATTATTTTGATGTATATCTGGAAGTTTACATTCCCGGAATATAAAGTGCCGGTAATCATTGAAGCGATCATCTGGATATCTGCGATTGTCAGAATGGTGATATGCCTGTTCCCGCAGAATAACTGGTGTACTGAGGAAGGAAACCGGACATTGTCTGTTATCAGAAATGCGGTTTTTGCAGTTACCGGGATAGGAGTGATCCTCCTGTATCTCATTTCAGGAAATGCCAATGGATATCATATGACAAGAATGGTTGCTGCGATCCTTATTTCTTTTGGATGTTATATTCCGGTAACCTTATTCAGTAAGACAAAACCCAGGGTTGGACTGCTGATGATCCCAAAAACCTGTGCATATATGTGGATCATCGCGATGGGACTTCAGCTTTTGTTTTAAATTGTATCAGGTTTTAAATGCATATTTCTTGACTCAGATACACCATAGACGTATAATTATTCATCACCACAAAAGCTGCAGCCTCAGACAAGTCTGCGGCCGTCATGAAGATAGAGAGCAATTTCAGTAAAGTTTCAAGAAATAAAAGGAGTAATCACAAATGGCAAGTTTATGGGGCGGAAGATTTGAAAAAGACATGGATGATATTGTAAAAAAATACAATGCATCTATTTTCTTTGACCAGAGAATGTACAACGAGGACATCGACGGCAGCATCGCGCATGTGACCATGCTTGGAAAGCAGGGCATCGTATCCAATGAGGAAAAAGATCAGATCATCGCAGGTCTGGAAGAAATCCGCAAGGAGATTGCGGAAGGAAAGATCCTGTTTACCGTAGAAGACGAAGACATCCATATGGGCATCGAGAGCCGTCTGATCGACAAAATCGGAGACGTGGGCAAAAAGCTTCATACCTCCAGAAGTCGTAACGATCAGTGTCAGGTAGATATCCGCCTGTATTTGCGAAAAGAAATTTATGAGATTTTGAACAGCCTGTGCTATCTGGAAAGCGTAATTCTGGAAAAGGCGGAAAAATATGAAGATAAGATTACAGTAGGCTTTACCCATCTTCAGCATGCGCAGCCGATCACGATCGGTCTTGTTTTTATGGCATATTTCCAGATGTTTAAAAGAGATATAGAACGTCTGACGGATACGCTGGAGCGTCTGAATTATAATCCGCTGGGGGCGTGTGCACTGGCAGGAACAACGATGCCCATCGACCGTCATTTGACGAGCGAGCTGCTTTCTTTTACTGCACCGACGGAAAATGCCATGGATACAGTCAGCGACCGGGACTACAGCCTGGAATTTTTGAGCGACGCTTCCATTTCCATGATGCACTTGTCCCGCTGGGCGGAGGAATTTGCATGGTGGAACTCTTCCGAGTTTTCCTATATCGCAATCGACGACAGCTTTTGCACCGGCAGCAGCATTATGCCCCAGAAGAAAAACCCGGATATGGCGGAGCTGATCCGCGGCAAGGTTGGTCGTGTATACGGCGATCTGATGCAGCTGCTGACCGTTATGAAGGGAACTCCGCTTGGTTATAACAAGGACTTCCAGGAGGATAAGGAGAGCCTTTTCGATGCGATCGACACCTGGAAAGCGACAATCGATATTTTTGCAAAGATGCTGGACAAGACCGAATTTCGGATGGATCAGATCGAAAAACAGCTTGGAAAAGGCTTCTTAAATGCGACGGATATTGCAGAGCATTTTGCAAAGCAGGGCATTCCGTTCCGGGAAGCACATGCTATCGTAGGACATATGGTAAAAGCATGTGAGAAGAAGGGCTGTGACCTTGAAGATCTGACAGACGAAGAGCTGCAGGCGATCGACAAGCGCGTGACCAAAGAGCTGCTGGGGGACATCAGCATCAAGTCCTGTGTCAATGCCCGCGTATCCTTCGGAGGAACGGCACCTTCTGAGGTACATCGTCAGATCGAGGTTGGCCGTCAGTGGTTAAACAGCCTGGAACGGTAAGGAAGCAAGCGCACGCTGTCGGCGGCGATCATGGAAATTCATGAAAAAGCGACGAATCAGGAATTGAATTTTGAAAAATTACGATCGAGCATAAATTTGTGCTGCGAGGTGTGTTTATGGGACACCTCAGATGCTATGATGGAACCAGATAAGAAAAATTCTTACTGGTTCTTTTTCAATTCATGACAATAGAATGCTTGCAGAGCGTGCATTCTATTGTTTGAGGCACCGCCCGGAAAAAATGTGAAATATGACATCTTCCAGGTTGTTGATGAGAAGTAAGAGCCGGGAAGTGGCGGAAATGCTTGATTTATAAGGGATGGAAGGCATTTGGCGTTTATAGGGAAAACCTCGTAAAATATCACAAAACCGTGACTTAAAGTGGTAAGAAAAGTGGTAAGTCTAAGTGGTAAGCACCTGAAATGTAACGAATAGTAAGTTTATGGGGAAAACGGTATGTTCTATTTGAATGATAACGAGAAACTAACAAAAGGCTAACCATGGACTAACAAAGAACTAACCACACGTATCTTTCTTTTTTGAATAAGAGTTGATATTATTATTGTGGCAAGAAAAACGACTTATAAAAAGTTACAAATATATACGGAATGACTACAGTTTGGCTACGGTATTGAGACTTTTTTTGAAAAGAAAGTTATGATATTATTATCATGGAAGTAATGAACAGAGAGTAATCGAGAAAATGTGGTTGCTCTTTTTTATGTTTAAAAGGGGATGAAATGAAGCTTACAATGAGAGAAAAAGAGATGCTTGTAATCTTTGGCTGCGAAAATCGAAAACTGACGCATCAGAGATTGGGATTAGCTTGTATTTGTTTACAGATGTTTTGTCAAAGGCGGCAGTAAATAGTTTGAGAAATAAAATTAGCAGTATATCCTGTGATGAGCGGTATATTAAAATATATCATAATGTGAAAGAAGCATTGGATTATTTAAGCAATGGTGGCTATGTTGCATGATTAGATTATTGATTTACAAGTTATTATTTTTTGAAAGTGAATTAAGCATATTAAATATAGGGGAAAGTGGATAATTGTATTGCATTTGCTCCACGAAGTAAGTATAATTTGGGTGGAGGTAAGAACAATGGATAAAGAGAATAAAACCTATTCTATGAGTATACGAGTCAGTGAAGATGAATTGGCAAAGCTTAAACAAGCAGCTAGGTTGGAAGCATATGCTTCTTATAGTGAATTTGTGAGAAGAACAGCGCTGATAGAGGCCTCAAAAATAATAAATAAAACAGAGAAAGAAGGACGGAAAAATTAGTATATTATATAAAAAATATCAAAATAATAGAGACGTTATTTCTTTTTTCTCCGGTGCAATGGGGCTTGATATTGGCTTGAGTAAGGCAGGGTTACATGTTGTAATTGGACAAGATTTTGAGCCTGCATGTGTTGAAACAATGAAAGCAAATGGTCACAAGGTGTTAGGTGGAGATATTAGGAACATCGAACCGGAGACGATGCTACAATTGTCGGGATTACACAAAGGAGAACCATTTTTAATTTGCGGGGGACCACCTTGCCAACCATTTTCTACAGCCGGGAAGAGGTTGGGAATAAATGATCCTCGTGGAAGTTTATTTATGGACTACATTAGAATGATAGATTATATTCGGCCTCGCTTTTTTATAATGGAAAACGTAAAAGGGATTATTTCAGCTCCCTTAAAGCATGTTCCGGCAGCTGAGTACGATAAAAATGACCCCAAGCAAAAACTTGGGACAGTTTTAGATGTAATATTAGCTGAATTTGATAAACTTGGATATAAGACTGTATATGGAATTTTGGATGCAGTAAATTATGGTGTCCCGCAGTTTCGAGAACGTTTTGTGTTAATTGGAAGCCGAGATAATGAAGATATTTTTTTGCCATTTCCAACGCATTTTCAAATGCACCAAAACCCAGAATATAGATGGAAAACAGTTGGGGAGGCGATAAAAGATTTAGAAGAAAACCCAGGAGAATATTCAAAATTAAGTGGAGATAGAAAGAAATATATTCATTTGGTTCCAGAAGGAGGAAATTGGAGAGATTTACCTGCTGAGTTAATTCCTTTGGCAATGGGTGGAGCATGTGAGTCAGGGGGAGGAAAAGTTGGGTTTTATCGTAGATTATCATATTCGCAACCCGCACCTACTGTTACAACCGCACCAGCTCAAAAAGCAACAATGTTGTGCCATCCAAATCAGGATCGTCCATTAAGTGTTAAGGAATATGCTAGGATTCAACAATTTCCAGATGATTGGATTTTTACAGGAACTGTAGCAGCAAAGTATAAACAAATAGGAAACGCTGTTCCAGTAGGATTGGCAAAAGCGATAGGTCAGGCGATAATTGCAACGGCAGATAAGACTTCAACTATTCAAACTAAGCGTTTTAGGGGAACTAGTGTACACAATAAAATAAAAAATGCTATGGAATTAGGAGGTAGTGATGGAACCAATTAATCAGAATTATAATGAAGATGATGTTAAAGCTGCGATTGCAAAAGCATTGGAGAATTTTTATGGCTCTCTTATTGCAAAAATAGATGCGATTAATATAAAAGACATAATGAAATCTAAAAATCCATATTTATATCGAGCTAAATCAATGCAAACATCTGCAGAAATAATAGATTCTATATTACAGGCGTTTGTAAGTTCAAGCGAGGAGACAATATTTGGTAATTGTTTTTTGAACCAATTGCAATTGCCGCTTCTGGGGGAAGCAAATCAGCTACTCGTGGTGTTGATATAGAATTATATGATGCAGATAGTAATACAAAATATTTTGTTGCTGTAAAAAGTGGAACATCAATATTTAATGCTGATAGTATGAAAAAGCAAGGAGAAAACTTTGCAGAAGCGCAAAGAACTTTGCGGACATCTGGGGGAAGAACTGGGTTCGAAGCAATAGTTGGATATGCATATGGAACAAAAACTGAATCTGGAAGAGGAAAGGCAAAAATATATGAAGAAGTTGCTGGCGAAGAATTTTGGGAAACTATAACTGGTGATAAAAATTTCTATACCAAAATAATTTCTTTTATGGACACACTTCCGGAAAAGTACATAGATGATTATAAAGAAAGTTATGCAAGGGCTTCTAATAGACTGGTAAGAGATTTTTCAGTTGAGTTTTGTAATCCTGACGGAACAATAAATTGGGAAAAATTGGTGAATTATAATTCAGGAAGTCCGAGAAGAAAAGCAAGGGAAGAAGTATTAAATAATGCCTTGAATATTTACAATTGGATGATAAGCAATCCTATGATTACACAGAAAAAATTGCAGGAAGAAACTTCACTTGGAGTGACTTCTCTTAAGAAAGCGATAGCTTATTTGACTACTATGGGAATTGTAAGTAAAGGAAATGAAAAAAGTAAAAGTGGATGGACGATTAACTCACCATTTAGTGTAGATGAGAGTTATTTTGATTGATAATATAAGATAGGGGGGGATTTTAATGAAAATTATTTTTTCGGCTATTAAAAATTCTGGTATATTTGAAGATGATTTCATGCATCTTTCAGAAGAGAAGGGAACTATCGAGTTTAAACGTATGCAAACGGCAGGGGGAATTGCTGTTATTTATGCTCCAAATGGAACTGGTAAAACAAGTTTTGCTAATTTGCTATCAACAGAAGTATCTAATGAAAACATTTTTTTTGATGCAGTTGATGAACGGGGAAATAGAATCGCACCGGAGTCAGGAGTATTTCATGTAATACAAGACCAAATTAATAGGAATGTTATTCGCGGAGAAACCACGGATTATTTAATAGGTGCACAAATTCGTAGAGAATATGATCTTAGAAATCAGATAAATATATTATTTAGAAATGCATATGATGATCTTGCGTCAAAATACAAATCAGAGTTTAAGGTATCAAAAGTTAAAGATTATTTGTTAGATCAGATATCCGTACTTCAGCATCAGACAGCATATGAATATATTCGTAGTATTGTAAATGTAAGAACGCATGGAAAGGATATTAATAGGGCGGAATTTGTTACATTTGTTCGTAACAATGAAAATATTCTGAATGTTGTAGAACTTAAAGAGGAAAAAAAGAAATTTGTTATTACAGATTTATCAAAAGTAAAAGTGATAGAAAAGATTCTTTCAATTAATCCTGATGAAATTATAGCAGATCAGAATGTTAATTTGATTGAGCAACATGATGATGCGATTGAGATATTGAATAAGTATCATTCAGCTGATATTTGTATAGTTTGCGATAATACATCATTTAATGGAGATGCACTTCTTGAAAGAAAAAAGGAAGACAGAAAAAACATTTATGAGAACCTTGATAAAAAAACAAAAGATATTCTTGAAAAAATAGTATGTGATAACTCATTGATCGGATTTGATCCTTTTCATATCAAAGAAATTGCAGGTGCGTTCATTGCGGGAGAAAGTACAAATGAGTTGATTGAATTGCAACAGGAAATAACGACATATGTTAATAATATATGCAATGAAATGGTAAATGAACTATTTCATTGCTTTGATGGTACTAGATTTTTTGAAATTTTTGACGAATATGAACAATTGGTTGAAATGCAACCACAGCTTGATACGGAAGAACTTCTATTTATTGAAAATGTAATAAATGAAAATATCGGAAAAGATATTACGATTGTCAGGGATGAAGAAAATGACAGAAATTATAAATTGAAACTAGGAAATAAGGATTTACTTGGCACGGAACGTAACGAAATGGAGCTTAGTACAGGGGAACAAAACTTTATTTCGTTGGCATTTGAGCTACTTCTGGCAAGACACTCAGATAAAGAATATATTGTCATGGATGATCCAATTTCAAGTTTTGATTCTGTATACAAAAACAAAATAGCCTTTTGCATTATTAAGTTTTTGGAAAATAAGAAACAGATTATTCTTACACACAACACGGACTTAATCCGATTATTAGATGTTCAACTAAATAATTGCTTTAATCTTTATATTTTGAATAATGTGTATGAGGGCGAAAATGGATTTATTTCTGTTTCGGGACGAGAAAAGGAATTGCTAATTAATCTTCATCATTTGATTTCTCTTTTTCAAAATAAAAACGATGAATTAAAGAATGCCATTCATAATAAAAGGCAGTTTCTTATGGCAATGATTCCGTTTATACGTGGATATGCTCATATATGCTTGGATCCAGAGGATTATTATGGATTGTTATCTGGTATTATGCATGGGTATGGTACTGGTAGTTTAGATGTAGTTCCAATTTATAATAAACTTTTTGGGGATGTTTTTGATGGAGAAGAAATTATTGGCGTTACGGATATCCTAGGAATCGATAGTAGCAATTTAGATATATTGGATAAAACATGCTTCCCGTTACTTGCAGATACGTTAGAACAGACACTTGTATACTATCATCTTCGTATGAAAGTAGAAAAAGAGTTGGTTGATATTTTTAATCTTCATCCAAATAATATGACAATGCTAAACCAAATAATTCAGCAAGCATTTAAGTGCCAAAATACTGCAGATCCAAACTATGAGAAAATGAGAGAGTTCCGTGTATTTTTTACAAGTAGGAAAACGCTTCTTAATGAGTTTAACCATTTTGAAGGGAATATGAATATATTTCAACCGGCAATTGACATAACTAAAGCTTCCCTTCAAAAAGAGATAATTGAGATTGAGGAAAAATTAATAGAAATTAGGAACTTTGTAAACCAATAGTGCTTTTAATAAGAAAATTTGATCATTCTGTGAGGAGAACGCCCTAGTCCGTCCAGGGCGACAGCCTTGGCCCATAGATGTGTTGTGACACATCGTATTGGGTTATTATCTGTCACGCTTCGCTCAGATATAGTAGCTTTGCTATGAAAAGAAAAATTGAATTTGTAAAGAAATCAGCAGGGGTTGAAAAAAGGAATCGAGAAATCGGTTCCTTTTTTTGTTATAGTGACGAGGAAGATGCAACATGCTTGCATGTTTGCATTTGACGACTACTAATCAGCACCACAGCGTGCAGAGCGCGTTGTGGCGCTGGCATGGAAAAGGAGAAAATTGAGATGGAAAAGAAAAAAGTGAGGGCAACAAGGACAAATGGTCGCAAAGACAGTAAGGGTGTATTCAAGGCAGGTCATAATGACCGGTCATTTAATCTTGAAAATGCAGAGCATGTTGATGCTGACAGAAGCAAATGGAATGTTTACTGGGATTATCTACAGGGATATAACCTTGCGGATGAAAATGGAGTCCGACTGGAAAGAAAATATTTATTTGATGAAGTTGAATACCTTTATTATCACAAACAATTCGGAGATTCCATAGATGCACAAAATGAGCGGCATGAGAAGTCCAGACATACAGAAAGAATAAGAAATGTCAGGCAGATTATGGAGGATTCACGTACCTGCCTCGAAGAGACGATTTATCAGCTTGGAACTAAAGATGGCTATGAAGATCCGGCAGTTTTTGTTTGATTATTCCGGGGATCTCTGAGCCACCTGTCCGGACTTTGAGAGCCACCATTCCGGAGAATGAGCGCCATATATTCCGGTAATTCAGAGCCGCCTTATTGGGCTCTATTACATATATTTCCTTTATACTGTAAATACACACCTTTGG
>OJSP01001698.1_pt1 | contig 21569 bp, 20 predicted proteins | sample 1599561 | NCBI WGS metagenome assembly OJSP01 (sample SAMN04168659, study PRJEB22393) | human gut metagenome | biome: human gut microbiome; feature: stool | host: Homo sapiens | collected 2014-05-12
CCTGTTCTTCTCCGAAGTAGTCAAATTCATTTTCATAGAGTTAAGGTTAATATTAGTATTATATAAGTATAGAGGCTCGGTTTGCACCGAATAGGTTGGCTTGATTTATTAAAATATTTTAAATAATCACGGGTGTTTGTCGTCGATTTGTAATATGTGGAAATTCGATATTCAAAATTATGTATATCGAAATTCTTGCTGGGCGTGGTTTGCGTATTTGAATCCTCAGATTGCGTATAATTGACTTCCGCGTACGGGTGATCCGGATGAACCGGACACAAAAAAGGCGACAGGCTCCGATTTCGGAGCCTGTCGCCTGATACTTATATTGTTACTGTATGTTGTCCGTTATCCCGGCGGAATCGGGGGCGGTTGCTATCCCGTTCCCAGCTATTCTCCCGGGGACGGGACGCCGGGTTCGTTTTCTGGGGCGGTGTCCTTTGTGAGTGTTTCGCCCGTGAGTTTTTTCGCCCAATGCCCGGGGGAAGCCAGCATGGTGAACGGGTAGCTGACATCGAACCAAACCTCCGAGATTTTGGAGTCGGATGTGTCCAGCGGTTCTATGTCGATCTTGTCGTAGGGGATGCCGTCGTCTTTGCGGATGAGTTGTTGCCCCAGAACTTTCCGGACTCCCATGTAATCGTACATGAAGGTATATTCGTCGCGGACGTTGACCACGACAGCCGGGTACTGTTCGCTCCCCTCCCCGAGCAGGCTTATCCATGTCAGCAGGGCGTAAAGCCGCCATTCGAGCCGTTGCACCTCTTCGTTGGTCCGTCCGAGTTCCCGGGCGATCCACAAAGCGTCCGACAGCGCGTGGGGCGTTGCCGGGGTTTTCTTCAGGGCGGAATTCAATGCGTCGTATGCCTCCGTATAGCGCTTTTCCTTGGTCGCTTCGTTCCACGAATCCCGGCCGTCGCTTCCTGCCATACAGAATCCTGCGCGAAGGGGTCGCCGGCTGTCGGTGCTGCCATGGCGGAAGTGCCGGCCTGTTCGTCGGCCTGCATGCGGCAACTGTCTGCCGCGGCCGGTTGCTGGGCTTTTCCCGGAAGGCTGCATCCCAGAGCGAGCAATAAGCCCCAGAGGATTGGTTTCACAGGCGTGGGGCGTTTTATTTCGTTTCGTGGCCGAACAGGGCGTTCACGAACTCCCTGCGGTCGAAAATGCGGAGCTGGTCGATGCCTTCCCCGATCCCGATGTAGCGCACCGGGATGTGGAACTGGTCGCTGATGCCGATCACCACGCCGCCCTTGGCCGTGCCGTCGAGCTTGGTGATGGTGAGCGAAGTGACCTGCGTCGCCTGCGTGAACTGCCGTGCCTGTTCGAAGGCGTTTTGTCCTGTGGAGCCGTCGAGCACCAGCATTACCTCGTGCGGGGCTCCGGGGATGACCTTGCCCATGACATTGCGGATTTTGGTCAGTTCGTTCATCAGGTTGACTTTGTTGTGCAGGCGGCCTGCCGTGTCGATCAGCACCACGTCGGCGCCGTTGGCCTTGGCCGACGTCAGCGTGTCGAACGCCACCGATGCCGGGTCGGATCCCATCTCCTGGCGGATCATCGTCGCCCCGGCGCGGTCGGCCCAGACCTTGAGCTGGTCGATGGCGGCGGCGCGGAACGTATCGGCGGCACCGATCCAGACTTTCAGCCCGGCCTTGGTCAGCTGTGCCGCGAGCTTGCCGATGGTGGTGGTCTTGCCCGCGCCGTTGACGCCGACGACCATCACCACGTAGGGTTCGCCCTGCCTGGCGTCGAGCCCGAAATGCTTCTCCGAGCCGTGCGACTCCTCCATCAGCGACATGACCTCCTCGCGCAGGATGGACTGGAGCTCGGACGTATTCATGTATTTGTCGCGCGCCACACGCTCTTCGATGCGCCGGATAATCTTCACCGTGGTTTCCACGCCCACGTCCGACGTAATCAGCACCTCCTCCACGTCGTCCAGCAGGTCGGCATCGACCGTCGAGCGGCCTGCTACGGCACGGGCGAGTTTCGAGAAGATTCCGGTCTTGGTCTTTTCGAGCCCCGCGTTAAGCTCTTCCTGCTGCTGTTGCCGGCTCTCCGGAATGTCCGCTGCGGCGCTATCCTGTTTCTTTTTGAAAATATCGAAAAATCCCATACTTATATTTATATATCCTGACAAAGATAATAAGAAAGTTTGGAAAAAAACGTTATATTTGCGCTATATACATTTCCTGCAATGATGAAAAAAACGATCCTGCTGCTGTTGGCAGCGTTTTGCGGCGTACTGACTGTCGCAGCCCAAGACCTGATAATCAAGGCTGACGCCTCGAAGGTCGAAGCGAAAGTGACGGAGATAACCCCCGAGTCCGTTCGTTACAAGCGTTTCTCCAATCCCGACGGCCCGACTTACGTCCTGCCCGTGTCGGAAATCAGCTATATCCAATATGCAAACGGCGAGAAGGAGTATTTCAAGGCTGCCGCGAGCATTCCTGCAACACCGTTGACCCCGGCCATCCCGGCCGAGGAGCCCGCTAAGGTTTCCGCCGCTCCCGCTGCGGCCGAGGCGCCTGCCGCCAGCCCTGCCGATGGGGTGAAGTATGTGGTCAAGGAGTACGAGATCGGCGAATTCTATAACCAGGACGGGATCAAGGGCGTCGTGTGTATGCTCTCCGACGACCGCCAGCACGGGCTGGTAATCTCGCTCGATGAGATTTACCTGCACTGGAGCGAGTTCCGCAAGCCCGACCTGCGCGTCATCGGTACGGACAACCGTTCCGACGGCAGTGTGAACATGGAGAAAGTTGCGGCCTACATCGCCGAGAACAACCTTTCGTGGGACGATTTCCCGGCATTCAAGTGGTGCCGCGAGAAGGGTGAGGGCTGGTACCTTCCGTCGATCGACGAACTGCTGAACATCGGCCATAATTACAGCGGCGGGACGCGTGTGCAGTCCAGCCGCCAGGCCCGTAACCGGTTCAACAACGCCCTCAAGAATAACGGCGGCAAGCGTATGGATCGGCTGGTCTACTATTTCTCCTCGACCGAGAAGGACGAGAAGTCGGCCTTTACGTCGCATATGGGTATCGAACCTCCCTATGTCGTCGAAATTCCCAAGTATAACAATTTTCTGGTGCGCGCGGTACACAAGTTCTGATTCGCCGGGAGAGAGCCGGAGAAATACAAAGGGCATCCGATCGGATGCCCTTTGTATTTAAGATTAGCTCTTAAAATACTTATTTCTTCTCTTCGAAGAATTCCTTGACCTGGTCGTTGGGAATGATGCCTTCCTTGAACATGTAAGCACCGGTCTTGTCCGACTTGACCATCTTGATGCACTTCGTAAAGTTCTTACCCGTGCCGGTTTTCAGTGTTGCGACTACTTTCTTTGCCATAGAGCTTCAAAACTATTTAATTTCACGGTGAACGGTGACCTTCTTCAAGAACGGATTGTACTTTTTACGCTCCAGACGGTCGGGGGTGTTCTTTTTGTTTTTCGTCGTGATGTAACGGGACATTCCCGGAACTCCGCTCTGTTTCTGTTCGGTGCATTCGAGAATGACCTGAACCCTGTTGCCTTTCTTTGCCATTTGTTACTTCGGTGTTTTAGTAAACGGACTTGGGTGCGGCAGCCTCGCGCAGTGCTACTGCAAGACCCTTCTTGTTGATTGTTTTCATTCCGGCTGCCGACACCTTCAGGGTGATCCAGCGGCCTTCCTGCTCGGACCAGAAACGCTTGGTTTTCAGATTGGGGCTGAATTTGCGTTTGGTCTTGTGGTGCGAGTGCGAGACGTTGTTGCCCACGATCGCTACCTTGCCTGTGATTTCGCAAACTTTCATTGTTGTTTTCGCTAAATTTGTTCGTTATTCCCGTAAGGGAGTGCAAATATAAGGAAAAAATGAGAATTAAAGATTAATAATCCACATTAATTTTCCGGTGTGTGGTCTATTGTATTGGTTTTTAGTGTTTAACGTAACGGTATCGAAAGTGCGAAACGTGCCCCTCCGCTGTAATTTGTGTCGAGTTTTATCGTGCCGCCCAGGGCCGAGGCGATCAGCCGGCACACGGTCAGCCCGAGCCCGAGCCCTTGCGAGAAGGTGTCGAGCTTGACGAAGCGTCCGAAAATATGCTCGGCCTCGCAAGCCGGGATGCCGGGCCCCGAGTCGGTTACCGTGAATGTGATGCGGCGGTTGCCGCCGTCCAGCGTATATGCGAGCGTGATTTCTCCGTCGGCCGCGAAATGTACGGCATTGCGCAGCATTTCGGTGATGGCTTTGGATATCAGCATGCACGAAGTGTGCAGGTGGAATTTCTCGCGTGCCGGGACAAAACGGATACTCACCGCCCGGGAACTGGACTGTGAGACCTTCTGAATACACTCCTGGCAGCATTCGTTGATGTCGGTCGGGCTCATGGCCGGCGGGGTTTCCGACGATTCGAGTCCGGCGATGTAGAGCACGTCGTCCACGAGTTTTTGGAGATAGCCGCTGTTTTCCTGGATGATGCTTATATAGGATTGTCGTTCGGCGGCGTCGGCATCGTCCGAGGCTGCGGCCAGCTCCGCAAATCCGACGATGGAGTTGAGCGGCGTATTGATCTCGTGCGTGATGTTGCGGATGAAGATGCCTTTCATCCGGTTGCTCTCTTCGGCGGCTCTCTTCGCGCGGGCGAGGTGGCGGTTCATGCGGAGCATTACCGCGATGAAGACAGCGGCCAGCAAGAGAATGCACGCCAAGCCGATCGTGCCCAGTTGGGTGCGGTGCAGGCGCTCTTCCTGCGCCTGTTGGCGCAGTTCTGCTTTTTCCATGTTCAACCGGTTGACATCGAGCAGCGTGGCGAATTCTCCGAGTGTCTTCTCGTTGTCGTCGTTGACTTGTTTGTGGTAGAGTTCGGTGTAATGCTGTATGTCCCGGTAGGCGGCTTCGAAATTGCCGAGGGCGGCGTAGGCGGCTGCACGGTTTTCATAGAGGTAGTAGAAATAGGATTCCTTGTATCCTTCTCTTTCGAACGACCTGATCAATTTGTCGATTGCGGCGATCATCTTGCCGTATTCGTGCGAATGGTTGTAGATGGCGACCTCGATTTCAGCGAGTTTGATCTCCGAGAGGTTGCCGTTCTGCCCGTCCTTGATCTCGTTGAAAAGTGCTTTGGCTTTGTCGGTCTGGCCTGTCTGGGCGAGCAGGTGCGTTTCCTTGGCCTTCAGACCCCAGATGTAGTCCGGTAGCGGAATGCATGCCTTGCCTTTTTCGACGGCTTCTGCGGCTTCGGGATAGCGTTGCAGATCCATCAGCATGGTCGCGAGTTCCGAATAGAGGTTCGAGAGATGGAATGTGTTGAGCCCGTTCTGGATGATGAAATCGATTGCCTTCCGGTAGTATTCCACAGCGGGTTTTTTCAATCCGCGGGTGCGGTAGATGTGTCCGAGCTGTTTGTATGCCTCGGCGGTTGCGGGTTTGTAATTGTCCTTTTCGGCCTGCGACATATACTGCTCCAGTTCGTATTGGGCGAGCGTGTATTGCGCCTGTTTGGTATAATAGAGAATCAGCCGCGACCAGGTGAAGTAGTAATACTTGATCTGGTCATTCTTGCGGGCGAAATCCTGCACGCGGGGAATCCATGCCTTGAGCGAGTCGAGGTTGTTGTTGAAATAGTAATGGTCGGCTTTCAAGCTCAGGGCAACGGCCTGCATCCGGATGTCGTGCTTCTCGCCCGAGAGCCGGAACAGCGTGTCCGCCTTGCTGAGGACGGCCGTGTCGCGTATGTTGTTGTTGCACCAGCGGTAATAGGCGTAAAGCGTACTCTCTACTTGTTGGTGGCTTTCGTTTTCAGCATGGGCCGTGGTGAGGAGCATACCGAACAACACCGACAGGAATAAGGTTCTTTTCATTTTGCGCTGGGCTGAATTGCTGCAAAAATAAGCTAAATTGTTTGCAAAAACAAACGGATCAGCCGTAATTTGAAACTATTTGCCCGGTTGGGCGGCGAGCAACTCTTCTTCGAGCAGTTCGATGGCGGCCGTTCCCGCTTCGCGGATGATTTGCGTGCGGTCGCCTTTGGCATGGATCAGCCGGGCCGTGGTGCGCAGGGGCGAACTGACGGCGATCCATACCGAACCGACCGGGTATTCGGGGGTGCCGCCCGTGGGGCCTGCGATCCCTGTCGTGGCGATAGCGTAGTGTGCATTTGCCAGATGACGGACGCCTTCGGCCATCTGGCGTACGACCTGTTCGCTGACGGCGCCGTAGCGGGCTATCGTATCGCAGCAGATGTTTACGAAGTTCTGCTTGGCATCGAGGCTGTAAGTCACTACGCCGCATTTGAAATAGGCCGAGGCACCCGGCATGGCCGTGAAGCGTGCCGCGATGGTACCGCCCGTGCAGCTTTCCGCCGTGGCAAGGGTCTGGATGCGGTCGGTCAGGAGTTTATGCACCCGCTCCTCGGGCTGCTGACGCATGCAGGATGTGAGGGCGAGGAGTGCACCGATGGTTGAGGCAAGTATTCTATGCATGGGACGAATGTATTATTTACCGTTGAGTTCGTCGCGCAGCAGGCTGATGGCGAAGGCGCTGGCCCGGTCGATGATCTGCCCGCGGTCGGAACCGCACTGTTTGAGGATGGCGGTCGTCCGGTGTGGGGTCGCCACGGCGATCCATACCGTGCCGACCGGCTTTTCGGCGGAGCCGCCCGCGGGGCCTGCGATACCGGTGGTCGCTATGGCGTAGTCGGCACCCGAGATCCGTCGTGCCCCTTCGGCCATTCGCCGTGCGACCTCTTCGCTGACGGCGCCGTGGCGGGCAATGACCTCCGGGTCTACGCCCAGGATATCGTGTTTCGAGGCGTTGCTGTACGAAACTACGCCGCAGAGGAAATAGGCCGAAGCACCCGGCATGGCCGTGAAACGTGCCGCGATGTTGCCTCCGGTGCAGCTTTCCGCCGTGGCGAGGGTCAGCCCGCGCTCGGTGAGCAGCTTGTGTACCAGTTCCTGCATGGTGGCCGTTTCGTACCCGATGATGTTGTGGGGGATGATTTTCCGCAGTGCCTCGAATTGCCGTTCGATCTCCTTCGAAACGCTTTCGCCCTCGACCTCATAGGCCGACAGGCGCAGCCGTACGGCGCCCGGATTGGGCAGGTAAGCCAGTTTCAGGTAGGATGGCAGGGCGTTTTCCCATGCTTCGATCTTTGCGGCGAGCATCGACTCGGGCAGCCCGGCCGTGATCATCGTGCGGTGTATGATCTGGCGTAGTTCGAAATGCGCTTTCAGGCGCGGCATCACTTCGTCCTGCATCAGGTGTTCCATCTCGTAGGGGACACCGGGCAGCGAGACTACCACCTTGCCGTCGCGTTCGAACCACATGCCCGGAGCCGTGCCGTGGGCGTTGAACAGCACCGTGCAGCAGGCCGGAACCATCGCCTGCCCGCGGTTGAGTTCGTTGAACTCGATGCCGCGCCCTTCGAGCATGCGTTTCACATGGTCGGCGACCCGTTGGTCGGGCACCAGTTCGCAGCCGAACATTCCGGCCAGGGTCTTTTTGGTGATGTCGTCCTTGGTGGGGCCGAGCCCCCCGGTGATGACGACGACGTTGGAATCTCCCAGGGCGCGTTCCACGCTCCGGACGATCTGTGTGCTGTCGTCGCCGATCGAAACCTTTTCGTGTACGACGATGCCGGCGGCGTTGAGGTGCTTGGCGATGGATACGGAGTTCGTATCCACGATCTGGCCGATGAGGATTTCATCGCCGATGGTGATGATCGTTGCTTTCATGGCAATATTTGAGGCTCAGGATGCGGGCTGTTTCTTGCGGGTGTCCGGTTCGTTATCTGCAGGTTGTGCCGGGCTGTTCTGTGTTTCCGGTGACGGGTTCGGCACCGATTCTGCAGGTGCGGCGGCCTGCGTTTGGGCTGTCGCGGCGGTTTCCGTTCCGGGTGCGGCCTTCCCGGCTTCCGGTGCCTGTGCGCCTGAAGCCGTCGCTGCTGCGGCTTTTGCCTCAGCGGCCTGAGCAGCAGCCCGGGCCTCTTCTTCGGCTCTCGCTTCTGCGGCTGCCTTGGCTGCTGCGGCCGCTTCGGCATCGGCGATCAGCGAACGGCAGATTTCGCCGACCAGTCCCGGCCCTTCGTAGATGTAACCGGTGTAGAGTTGCAGGAGGTCTGCGCCTGCGTCGAGCATCGCCTTGGCATCGGCGGGGCTCATGATGCCGCCCACGCCGATGATCGGAAAGTTGCCGCCCGAGCGGGTGTGGATGCGCCGCACGACCTCTACGGCCCGTTGGGTGAGCGGTGCGCCGCTCAGGCGGCCGCTGCCGATCTTGTCGAGCGCCATGTGGCTCGTATGCAGCCCTTCGCGGCGGTGGGTGCCGTTGGTGGCCACGATGCCGTCGAGCGGTGTTTCGAGCAGGATGTCGCTGATTTCGTCGATGACTTCGTCCGACATGTCGGGCGACACCTTGAGCATGATCGGCCGGTACTGGTTCTGCCCGCGGCGGAAGTCGAACAGCGGATCAAGTATCTGGAGTATGTGCGTGCGTGTGTAGGTGGTGCCTTCGCGGCAGGAGTTGTCGCAACTGATATTCACCGTGAAATAGTCCGCATACTGGTAGAGGTTGCGGAAGAGCCGGAGGTAATCTGCCGCCGCATTTTCGGGGGGCGTCACGGTGTTCTTGCCGATGTTGCAGCCCACGATGAGCCCTTCGTGCGGGCGGCGCAGGTGGCAGATCGTCTTGTCCAGCCCGCGGTTGGAGAGCCCGATGCGGTTGATGATAGCCCGGTCTTTGGGCAGCCGGAACACGCGCGGGCGCGGGTTGCCCGCCTGCGGGCGCGGGGTGACGGTACCTATTTCGATGAACCCAAAGCCGAGTGCCGCCAGTTCGCGGTAGGCTTCGCCGTTGTGGTCGAAACCTGCGGCCAGGCCGACGGGATTGGCGAATTTTACGCCGAAGACCTCGCGTTCGAGCGCCGGGTGCCGTACGGTGTAACATTTGCGCAGGAACCAGCGCCCGCCGGGTATGAGCCCGATGATGCGCAACAACAGAAGCGCCACATGGTGTGCCCGCTCGATGGTAAGCGAGAAAAGGATGGGCTTTATGATTCTCCGGTACATTTTCTTAAGGGCATTGTCCGTGGCCGCAAAGGTACTAAAAAAGAATTGATTTCGCTAAAAGTATTCCCTGCGGTAGCGGTAGTGGTCGCGCATGGCCTCGAAATCGGCGGGCCGCGCCTTGAGGCGGCAGCTTTCGGCTTCGATGTCATAGGCGTCGCCGATGGTCGTGCAAAGCTCCTGCCACGGGATCGGCCGCGGGACGGAGGGGGCGGCTTCGGAGGGGTACCAACCCCGGAGCGGGAGGCCGAAGAAGCCGGCCAGCGTGGCGACGGACATGGCCGTAGCGGTGGCTTTGCCCTGCTCGGAGTAGCCGGCGACGTGGGGCGTGGCGAGCAGCGCGCGGTCGAGCAACTGCGGGTCGAGGTGCGGTTCGTGTTCCCAGACGTCGAGCACACAGGGATGGCCGCTCCGCAGCAATGCGTCGCCGTCGACCACTTCGCCGCGCGAGGAGTTCATCACTACGGCGCCCGGTTTCAGGCGGGCGAGCAGCCCCTCGCCGGCCATGTGCCGCGTCGAGGCGTCGAGCGGCGTGTGGAAGGTGAGCAGGTCGGCTTCGCGTGCGACCTCTTCCAGCGGCAGGAACCCGCAATGCTCGCGCTCTTCGCGCGGCGGGTCGCAGCAGACGACGCGGAAGCCCCACAGGCTGGCGTATTCCCGGATGAGGGAACCCACATGCCCGACGCCCACGATGCCCAGCGTCCGCTGTGCGGGCTCCCACCCCTGTGTACGCGCGAGGTGGGCCAGTACGGCGCCCGCCCATTGCAGTACGCCGCGGGCGTTGCAGCCTGCTGCCGTGGCGACCCGTATGCCGTGCGCCGCGCACCACGCCGTGTCGATGTGGTCGAACCCGATGGTGGCCGTGGCGATCAGACGGACGCGCGAACCGGCGAGCAGGCGCCCGTCGCAACGGGTGCGGGTGCGGATGATGAGGGCGTCGGCATCGCGCACGTCCTCCGCGGCGATCCGGCTGCCAGGCAGGTAGCGTACCTCGGCCCACGGCTCGAGAACCCCCTGCAAAAAAGGGATGGCACTGTCTGCGACGATTTTCATGGATAGTTGCTTTTTCCTGATTTCTTTTCTTTCCGGAAACAAATATAGGGAAAAATTAAATTTTTTGTACCTTTGTCATTTAAAATGAACATTTTCATTAAGCGGGGGCAGAGGTTGCAAGCATACTATCTGTGCCGGGCGCGGAAAATGGAGAATGAAATTCAACCGTATGGAACTAAACGCCTTCGATCCCGACGGGGTCGGTGTGGATAACGGAACCTATTTCGGGCTTCCTTTCGAGCCGGGAACGGCAGAACTGGTGCTGGTTTCGGCTCCGTGGGACGTGACGGTGTCGTACGGCGCCGGGACGGCCCATGCGCCCGATGCCGTGATAGAAGCCTCGACGCAGCTCGACTTCCATGAGCCGCTGGCTCCCGGCGTGTGGCGCCGCGGTATCGCCACGGCCGATGTGGACTATGCGTTGCTGGAGGAGTCGCAACGCTTGCGCAGCGATGCGGAGAAGGTGATTGCCCATCTCGAAGGCGGGGGAAGTCCCGAGGACGACTATGCGGTACGCAAGGTGCGCCGCATCAACGAAGGCTGCCGCGCCATGAACGCCAACATCGGGGCGCAGGCGGCGCGGTGGCTCGACGCAGGGAAGACCGTGGGACTGGTCGGGGGCGACCATTCGACGCCCTACGGACTGATCCGTGCCCTGGGTGACCGCCACGGGGAGTTCGGCATCTTGCATATCGACGCCCACTGCGACCTGCGCGATGCTTACGAAGGCTTCGAGTTCTCGCATGCTTCGATCATGTTCAACGTCCTGCGCGACGTGCCTTCGGTGAAAAAAATCGCCCAGGTCGCAGTGCGCGATTTCAGCGGGACGGAAGCCGCCCTGGCCGCTTCTTCCGCCCGTGTTGCCACCTTCGACGACCTGTCGCTCGCCGCCGCGATGTTCCGCGGCGAGACCTGGGACGCGCTGTGCCGGCGAATCGTGGATGCGCTGCCGCAGGAGGTTTACGTGAGCTTCGACATCGACGGCCTCACTTTTGAGAACTGTCCCCATACGGGTACGCCCGTCTGCGGGGGGCTTACGTTCAATCAGGCCGTGTGGCTGCTCGATACACTCGTGCGTTCGGGGCGCCGCATCATCGGGTTCGACGTCGTGGAGGTCGCTCCGGCGCCCGAAGCGAAAGTGGATGCCATCACCGGGGCGCGCATGCTCTGGAAATTGTGTAATTTGACATTAAAATCAAACGGACGGTAAATGCGACTATTTTCAATGTACCGCTGGGTACGTGAGCGTCATATGATCGGTATACGCGGCCGCAATTTTCTGGAAGCCCCCTGGGCGGGAGGCGTTGTACTGCTCGGTTGTGTGATCGTAGCCATGCTGCTGGCCAACCTGCCCGGGACTTCGCTCTATTACCGCCATCTGCTCGAAACGGATCTTTCGCTGATGGTGTACAGCCCCGACGGGCTGATCGACTGGGTTTTCCCGCGCGGAATGACCGTCGAGAAGCTGATCAACGACGGCCTGATGGTGATTTTCTTTTTCGCCGTCGGACTCGAAATAAAGCGGGAGATCGTTTGCGGGCAGCTTTCGTCGGCACGCCAGGCCATCCTGCCTGTATTGGCGGCCGCAGGCGGCATGCTCGCCCCCGCGATCATTTTCCTGTTCTTCAACCACGGCACCATAGCGGCCAACGGATGGGGTATACCCACGGCCACCGACATCGCCTTTGCCATCGGCATCCTTTCGATGCTGGGCGACCGCGTGCCGGTTTCGCTCAAAATATTCCTCACGGCACTGGCCATCGCCGACGACCTGGGGGCCATCCTGGTCATCGCGCTCTTCTACGGGGGGCAGGTGCAGATAAGCTGCCTGCTGGCGGCGTTGGTCATCATGCTCGCGGTCTACTTCATGAAGGAGATGGGCGAAAAACGCATGTTCTTTTACCTGGTGCCCGCCGTGGTGATCTGGGGGTTGTTCTACTATTCGGGCGTGCATTCGGCCATTTCGGGCGTGGCGATGGCCATGCTGATCCCGATGACGCCCCGTTACAGCAAGGAGTATTTCGCCCATAAGATGCGCCACCTGAAGGAGTTGATGTTGGCTGCGAGAACGTCGGGCGATGATTTTCCCAACGAGCACCACCGGTTCTACATGCGCCGCATGCGTTTGCTGGCGGCCGACTCGGTGGGTATGAGCTACCGCCTGGAGCATTCGCTGGCGCCCTATGTCACGTTCCTGGTGATGCCGATTTTCGCACTGGCGAACGCCGGTGTCGAGATCACCTCGCCCGAGTACCTGAATATTTTTCACTATTCGTCCGAGATCGGGTCGATCGGGATGGGTATTTTCTTCGGGCTCGTGGTCGGTAAGCCTTTGGGCATATTTCTTGCGAGCTGGGGTGCCGTGAAATCCGGCCTTGCCGTGATGCCCGAGGGGGCTACATGGCGCCTGTTGCTGGCCGTGGCCTGCCTGGGCGGCATAGGTTTCACGATGTCGTTGTTCGTCGATGCGCTGGCCTACACCGAACCCGACCTTGTCGACCGGGGCAAGATAGCGATTCTGATGGGTTCGATGGCCGCGGCCGTCCTGGGATGTCTGCTGATTTTGGTTTTTTCGAAGAAACGGAAATAAATAATATGCGTAAAACATTTTTTGCCCTGACAGCCATGGCGTTGCTGGCCGGAGCCTGCTCCAGGAAGTCGGGCGGGGGCGTGAAACTCAAGGCCGACACCGATTCGGTAGCTTATATCATCGGTATGAACGTGGGCATGAACCTGCTCAAAATGGATTCGACGCTCAACGTCAATGCCGTATGCGAGGGTATCCGCGACGTGTTCCGTGCCGGGGCGAAACTCTCGGCGGACGATGCCGAGGTCTATTACCTGCGTTACATGAACTATGTGCTGCCCGAAAAGGCGCGTGCCTACGAGGAGCAGTTCCTCGCGGACTTCGCCAAATCGAACCGCAGCTATGCCCGCACGCCGTCGGGCGTGACCTACGCCGTGGAGGTGCTGGGCGATCAGGAGCAGATTCCGGTTTCCGACCGGGACAGCGTTGCTCTGCGCTACATCATCCGCACGGCCGACGGGGCCGACGTCTACTCCTCCTACGAGCGCCGCGACACGCTGCGCACGTCGCTCGGCAGCCTGAACAAAGGGATGAAGGAGAGCGTGAAGCTGATCGGCAAGGGCGGGAAGATCAATGCATGGATGCCTTCTGCGGTTGCCTATGGCTCTGCGGGGGACAAAGAGCTCGGGATCCGGCCCAATGCCACGCTTTATTACGAAATCGAGCTTGTCGATCTCGACAAATATACGAATTGGTCGCGGCGCAATAATTTACGCCGGTAATTTGGGGCGATATCGTAATTATTTTATAACTTTGCGCGGGTGAACCCCGAACAGGCTCAAACGATTAGACTAAACATATTCAAAAAACGATGAAAAAGATTCTTTTTGCCGCGGCGCTTGCGGGTGCCGCAATCCTGACCGCCTGCGGAGACAAGGGCGGCGGTGTCCGTATGGGCAGCCTTTCCGAATTCGACTCGCTGTCGTATGTGCTGGGTGCGAACATTGGTAACGGTATAAATTTTGAAATGAGGGACATCCCCTTCGATTTCAAGGCCATCGACAAGGGTATCAAGGAAAGTGCGATGGGTAAGGCTACGCAGGAGCACGACAAATCGCTCGAAATGCTGCGCGAGTACTTCATGACCAAGCGCGGCGAGCGCGCCCAGGCAATCGCCGCCAAACGTGCCGAGCAGGACAGCATCCGTCTGGCCGGAGGCGACAGCACGAAGGTCGAATATCCCACGGCCGACCCTGCCATGTTCGAGAACGAGGAGGAGCGCGCCGAGATTTCGTATGCTTTCGGTAACGACATCGGTTACAACATCAGCCAGAGCGGTATGCCCATACAGCTGGTTTGGATCGGTCAGGCCATGCAGGACGTACGTGACGGCAAGGCCAAGATGACCGAGGACGAGGTAAACCAGTACCTGCAATATTATTTCATGGTGAAGCGCCCTGCCGAGAATGCCGCCGCATCGAAGGCATGGCTGGAGAAGACCGAGAAGAAGTCGGGCGTCAAGAAGACCGAGTCGGGCCTGCTCTACAAGGTTACCAAGGAGGGCGACGCTGCCAAGATGGCGAAGGATCCCCGCGATGTGGTTCGGGTACACTATACCGGATATACGCGTGAAGGCAAGGTGTTCGACACCTCGATCTTCAAGAACCGCTCGAAAGAGCAGCAGGAGATGATGCGCAAGCAGAGCCCCGATTCGTTCGATGAAAAGGGCGCTCCCAAGGAGGCTGACGAACCCGCCAAGTTCCCGCTGAACCGTGTCATCAAGGGTTGGACGGAAGGTCTCCAGCTCGTGGGCGAGGGCGGTAAGATCACGCTCTGGATTCCGAGCGACCTGGCTTACGGTACGCGTGGTGCAGGCCGTGACATCGGCCCCAACGAGGCGCTCCAGTTCGATGTGGAAGTGATCGAAGTAATCCCTTACGAGGAGCCCGCACCGGCCGATTCGACCGCGACGGCTCCTGCACCGGCACCTGCAAAATAAGCGGGATGCATTTCCGGAAGATATTTGGAAGCGGGCTCCGAGCGGAGCCCGCTTCTTTTTTATATAAATAGGTATTCCATCGGTGTGAACCGGATGCCGTCGACGGTGCGTTCGTCGCCGGTCGCGCGGAATCCCAGCCTGCGGTAGGCTCCGACGGCATAGGGCGAGGAGTTTACCGTGATCCGGGGCGTGTCCGGTGCCGTGCGGCAGTGGTCGCGCAGTGTTGAGAACAGGGTCCGGGCGATGCCCTGCCGATGGCAGGCTTTCTCCACGAAAAGCAGGCACAGGTGGCTGCGTCGCGTCAGGGCGATGATCCCGACGAGCCTTCCCCGCCGGAAAGCGCCCCACGATTGCATCGACCCGTTGCGGTGCTGTGCCGCGAGGGCTTCCGGTGCGACAAAGCGGAGGAATGTGCCGATGCCCTCGGGGCTGTATTCCGGGGCTTCGAACTCGGCGAAGACGCGCCCAGCGAGGGCGGATGCTGCCGGCAGTTCCGTTTCGTGCAGGGGGCGTATGGCGGTGTCGGTAGGTTTTTCCATGTTTATGCGTATAAAGCAACGGCGGCCGGAAATCGCTCCGGCCGCCGCTGTGTATGGTGTCTGCCCGTTTTAGAACGGCAGGTCGTCCACTTCTGCCGGGGAAGAGGCGTATGAGGGCTCTTCGGGAATGGGCGGCATGTCGGGCATCGGGGCGGCGGATTCGGCCTGCTTGGGTTGGATGCGCCATGCGCGGATGTCGGTGTACCAGCGGCCGTTGTATTCGCGCGACTCGATGTTGACCGAGACGGTGTAGGCGGCACCCTCTTTCAGCCGGGCGACGTCTTCGGGCTTGTTGAAGAACGTCACGCAGATTTTGCGTGCGAACGAGCCTTCGTTCATCTCGAACACTACGTCCTGGCGCTGCCAGTCGCCGCGTGCGGAGGTGCCTTTCGTCACGGGCATTATTTTGTAAACGGTTCCTTCGAATTCCATGGTATCGATGTAAAATGTGTTGATAGATTTGTTTGTGACAAAGGTAGGAAAAAAATCGGGACATTCGGAGCGGGAGCGGTTGAAAAAGCCGTAAGAATTTTTTGCCGGGCGGGGCGTAACGGCCGAATCTCCCCCGATTCGCAGTCCAAAAACCTCAATTTGATGCCGCAACACCCGCATCCTGCATATTTTCATTGTTTTTTGCACGGCCAACGCCGGACTCCCTATGTTCGGTTGCCTGTCCGGTCGGCCAGTACAGCCGGGTAAGATGATTTTGTGCGATTTCCGGCCTGCCCGAAGGGCGGGTTTTTCATTTTTGCACGCTGCATGCCCGGCTGTCCGGTAGCTTGGGTATTGTGCGCTGCCTGCCTGATATTCGGTTGTTTGCCGGGCTTTGGCGGCAGGTAGGCAGCCTGTGCGGGGATAGTACCTTTGCCGGAAAAGTTCGAAATATGATTTTTTATATTCGAAAAATGACTTTTTGGATTCGTATTTTTTGCAAGAGCGTGTAAAAGTAAAATAAAAACATTATTTTTGGCTTCAAAGGAAATTAAAAACAACCTGAAACGAAACCAAATCTTAATGATTATGAAAAAACTATTACTATTGTTCCCATTGCTGCTAAGCTGCCTGTGGGGCATTGCCGCAGATGAGTTTCGTGTGGCGGAACTGAGGTGTGAATACCGGGACAACCCGTTGGCGATCAATACGCTGACGCCGCAATTCAGTTGGCAGACGCTTTCCGTCGGCCGCGGATTCCTGCAGGCCGGGTATCAGATTCAGGTGGCGTCCGACCCCGCCGACCTGGCCAGGGGCCGGAAGCTGTTGTGGGACGAACAACGTAAATCCGATGTCTCACTGCATGTGCGCTATGCCGGGCGGACGCTGAAGCCGGGGCAGCGCTATTACTGGCGCGTGCGGGTGAGCGATGCTGCGGGGAATTATTCGCCGTGGAGCGAAATCCGCTCGTTCGCGGTCGGCCTGCTCGACGGCAGCGATTGGGACGGAGCCCGGTGGATCGCCTTCGAGGAGCTGCCCGACAGCCTGCGCGTGGTGCCCGGACAGGAGTTCAACAAAATAAAGATCGGCGACAGGAAAACGGCGCTCAACCGGCTGCCGCAGTTCCGCCGTGAAGTGAAGGTTACCAAGCCCGTCGAGCGGGCGACGGTCTATGTCAGCGGCCTGGGACAGTTCGAGTTGTTTCTGAACGGGGCGAAGGTGGGCGACAATTTCCTCGACCCTGCGTGGAGCGACTACGACAGGCAGGTGTGCTACCAGACGTTCGACATCAGCGAAGAATTGCAGCCGGGAGGCAACGTGTTCGGTGTGATGCTCGGCAACGGCCTCTACAATGTGCCGCGCGAACGCTATTTCAAGGCGCTCATCAGCTTCGGTTATCCCAAGATGATCTTCAAGGCCGAGATCGAGTATGCCGACGGGACGCACGAGACTATTGTCAGCGACCGCGCCTGGCGTGTGACCGAAAGCCCCGTGACGTACAGCAGCATCTTCGGCGGCGAGGATTACGATGCGACACGCGAGCGGACAGGATGGATGCTGCCCGGCTACGACGCTTCGGCCTGGGCCGAGCCGCTGGTGACGACCCAGCGCGGGAAGTTGGTTTCCCCCGTCGCCGAACCCGTGCGGGTGATGGAAGAGTTCCCCGTGGTCTCGATCCGCAAGACCCGCCACGGCAAATGGCTCTACGACATGGGCCAGAACTTCTCGGGGACGGTGCAGCTGGAAGTCCGCGGCAAACGCGGGCAGAGCGTGCAGCTCAACACCACCGAGCTGTTCAATTTCGAGTGCGACTCGATTACCGAATGCGGCGGCTACCGCGGTGAATACAGGTTGACCTACACCCTGCGCGGCGACGAGGTGGAGACGTGGCGCCCCCAGTTCACCTATTTCGGACAGCGTTACGTGTTGGTGAGCAATGCCGTCCCGGCCGGAGAGGAGAATCCCGAGGGGCTTCCCGAGATCGTTACCCTCCGCGGCCTGCATACGCGCAACGCCACCCGGATGGCCGGGACGTTCCACTGTTCGAACAACCTGCTCAACAAGACCGAGGAGCTTATCGCGTGGGGTATCAAGGGCAATATGGTGAGCTATTTCACCGACTGCCCCCACCGCGAGAAGCTGCCGTGGATCGAGCAGCTGCACCTGATGTTCGGGTCGCTGCAATCGAAGTTCGACGTGTATACCCTCTACGACAAGATGCTGACCGACATGGAGCTCGCGCAGACTCCCGAGGGGCTTATTCCCGATATCTGCCCCGAATATGTCACTTTCCTCGACGGATTCCGCGATTCGCCCGAGTGGGGCAGTGCGTTCGTGCTGGCGCCGTGGCTGGTCTACGAGTACTACGGTGATTTCCGGTTGGTCGAACGGCATTACGAGGCGATGAAGCGCTATGTGGATTACCTCGGCACGAAGGCCGACGGGCATATCCTTTCCCACGGGCTCGGCGACTGGTGCGACCTGGGGCCCAAATACCCCGGCCGAGCGCAGCTCACCTCCCTGGCCGGAACGGCGACACCGATCTATTATATGGACGCCGAGACGATCCGCAAGGCGGCCGAGAAGATGGGGCGCAAGGAGGATGCCGCGAAATACGGGAAGCTGGCACAGGATATCCGCAAGGCCTACAACGAAAAATACTATCATCCCCAGACCGGGAGTTATGACAAGAACAGCCAGGCCGGCAATGCGCTGGCGCTCTACTCAGGCATTTGCGAGCCGCAGAACCGCGATGCCGTGCTGGCGAACCTGGTGCAGGACATCCGCAGCCGCGGCAATGCGCTGACGGCGGGCGACGTGGGATACAACTACGTGCTGCGGGCGCTGGAGCAGAGCGGGAATTCGCAGGTGATCTTCGACATGAACTCGCGATACGACGTATACGGCTACGGTTATATGCTCGCCCAAGGCGCCACGGCGCTGCCCGAATCATGGCAGGCACTGCCCCGCAAGTCGCATAACCATCTGATGCTGGGACACCTGCTCGAATGGTTTTATACCTATGTGGGCGGCATCCGCCGCGACGATTCGGTGCAGGCCTATAAGAAATTCATCGTCAGGCCCGAGATCGTGGGAGACCTGCGCAGCGCCGAGGCCTCGTTCCGCTCGCCCTATGGACTGATCCGCAGCGAGTGGACGACCGAACAGGGCGGTTTCGACCTGTTGGTCGAGGTGCCGGCCAACACAACGGCGCGGATATACGTCCCCGCCCCTGCCGGCAGCCGGGTTTGCGAAAGCGGGCTCGAAGTCGCGCAGTGCAAGGATGTCGAAAGCCTCGGTACGGAGGACGGGTACCGCGTATTCGGCGTTGGGTCGGGTATCTACCGCTTCAGCGTGCGATAGGCGATCCGGTTTGGAAAAGGGGGCCGTACTGTGCAGGTACGGCCTTCCTTTTGTTTTGCCGCTGCGATGCCGTCAGGGCGCTCCGCAGAGTCCCCGCAAGGTTCCTGCATTATTCCCGCAGACTTCCCGCAAGATGCCCGCATTCCCCGTAAGCCGTTGTGCCGCCGGTGTTTCCCGTGCCGCCGGTGCCGTTGGTGCTTCTGGTGCTGCCGTGCCTGCGCTATATCACCGCCGCCTGCGGATTTCGCCGGGACGGGGCGTTTTTCCGGCGGACAATGAAAGAAAAGGGGGATGGTTGTAGTTTTTAATAATATTTACTATCTTTACGCCCAGGTTGTTAGGTGATAATTTCCGGCATGGGAAGCTGGCTGTGGGGCGATTCGATTACGGATCGTAACTTTACGCGGTGGAATTTCGCAAATGCCGAACCTATCCGATAATTTAAATTATAGAATGATGTGTGATCCGATTAAATCGATCGCAACCCGTTTGCGCGGATTGCGCGAGGTGCTCGAACTTTCGGAGCAGGAAGTGGCGGACAGTTGCCGTCTGTCGGTCGACGAGTACAGGGATATGGAGAGCGGTGATGCCGATATTTCGGTCAATGTGCTGCAAACCATAGCCCGCCGCTACGGGATCAGCCTGGATGTGCTGATGTTCGGCGAGGAGCCCAAGATGAACTCCTATTTCATCACCCGTGCCGGCACGGGTGTATCGGTCGAACGGCGTGCGGCCTATAAGTACGAGGCGCTGGCCTCGGGTTTCCGCGACCGCAGGGCCGACCCCTTCATCGTGACGGTGGAGCCTTCGGCCGCCGATGCCCCGATGCACCTGAACTGCCACACGGGGCAGGAGATGAACTACGTGCTGGAAGGGCGCCTGCTGATCTCGGTCAGCGGCAAGGAGCTGGTGCTCGGCGTGGGCGACAGCCTTTATTTCGATTCCGGCCTGCCGCACGGCATGAAGGCGCTCGACGGCAAGCCGGTGCGTTTCCTGGCGATAATAATGTAGGCGTATGGTGGAGAAATTTTTATCCCGGACGGTATTTACCTCCCAGGAGGACTACATAAGGAATTTCCGTATCCGCGTCCCCGCGGATTTCAATTTCGCCTATGACGTGGTGGATGCCTATGCGGCGGAGGAACCCGACAAGAAGGCGCTGCTGTGGACGGATGACCGGGGCGGCGAGATCCAGTTCACCTTTGCCGACATGAAGCGTGAAACCGACCGCACGGCCTCCTATTTCCAGAGCCTCGGCATCGGCCGGGGGGACATGGTGATGCTGATCCTCAAGCGCCGCTATGAATTTTGGTTTTCGATCCTTGCCTTGCACAAACTGGGAGCCGTGGCCATCCCGGCGACCCACCTGCTGACCAGGAAGGATGTCGTTTACAGGTGCAACATGGCGGGTGTCAAGGCGATCGTCGCCGCGGGCGAGCCGGTGATAACCGGCCATATCGCCGCGGCCATGCCGGAAAGCCCTACCACGAAGCTGCTGATAAGCGTCGGCCCCGAGGTTCCCGAAGGGTTCCTCGATTTCCACGAGGGCATCCGCCATGCAGCGCCTTTCGTGCGGCCGCAGCATGTGAACACCAACGACGACATCATGCTGATGTATTTCACCTCCGGCACGACGGGCAAGCCCAAGGCCGCCGAGCTCACCTGGGGCAACCTCGTGGAGGCGTCGAAGGCATCGAACCGGGTGCTTTCCGGGCGCGTCCGGGGGGGCGCTACCCCCGGCCCATGGTGCGGCTGCCGGTGGAGTTCATGGATACGCTGCCGCCGGTCCCCAGGCCGTACTCTCCGGCGGGAACGGTGCCTACGCCGGGGACCGTCACTGTGGGGATGTTGACCCCGTTCCCAGTTTGGCCGGGCCGCCGGCCGGGCAGGTAGAAGGTGACGAATTTCAGGGAGAAGATGTCGCAGACCACAAAATTCTGGGAGGCCTCCTCATAGAGGGTCACATAGCTCCGGCCCACGGCGTAGAGGATGCCCTCCTTCCGGCTCATGGCCTGGGTGCCCACCAGAAACTCGCAGACCACAAAGTTGCCCAGGTTGTCGGACAGAATCTGCTGCATGGAGCCGCGCATGGCGTCGGTGTTGAAGTTCTCATCCGGCGGCGTCACCAGCCCACCGTTTTCATTGGCGCGGTTGAGGGCGATGTCCCGCATACCATCGGGATAAAATTGATTCATAGACACATTCTCCTCCTGTTATGTATCGGCGTAAGCCTCGGTGGGATTGTAAAAACAGTGGTTGCCGATGCGCACCACAAACTCCCCCACCCGGGAGGGAAAGTTCGGGCGGCAGCTTGGGACAAAGGGATTGAAGTACCACAGGGCAAAGCCTAGGTTGGTCAGCCGGTTTCCCGCTATGGCCCAGTTGGCGATGTCGTAGTGGATCTCCTCCACCGACATGTTGTAGATGTTTTGGGCATTGTACTGTCCCCGAATGGTCTCCCGGGCGCAGTCGAACTGGCCGGGCTGGTAGATGACGGCCCGGATGGTGGGCTCCAGCCGCCCGTATTCGCCGTAGCTCACGTTGACCCGGTTCATCACCACGCAGGCCACCGCTTTCATGCCCTGTTCGCCCTCGCCTCCGGCCTC
>OJSP01001717.1_pt1 | contig 21353 bp, 24 predicted proteins | sample 1599561 | NCBI WGS metagenome assembly OJSP01 (sample SAMN04168659, study PRJEB22393) | human gut metagenome | biome: human gut microbiome; feature: stool | host: Homo sapiens | collected 2014-05-12
TTTCCCGACAATAAGGCGTTTCGGAAGCTGCGTTTTGCCCGCTGTCTGAAAAAAATGGCAGCCTTTTTTGGTTTCACTGTCTAATACGGAACTTTTGGAAATTTGCCAAAAATGGACGCAAAAAAAGCAGCAAATCTTTTTCGGATTTACTGCTTCATGTGCCGCTGCGGTGCGGCGGGATGGATATTCAGTTGAAATAAAAGAGGATGGTGGTACTTTAGTCTATCGACTCTTTACTAACTATTAGGTAATCTTGAAAGATTTTCCTTGAATTTATCTAAAGAATGTTCATTGTTTCCCGCAAAAATAAGTGGAATTGTATATTCATATGATATGCCATTTTCATAGTCCGATAATTGTATTTTTATAGTATCATCCCTCTCATCTTTAGGTGCTATATATATGAATGAATTTTTATTTATATCAGATATTTTCCCTTTTTCAGAAGAAACAGTATAACCCCAGTCTGTTAAATTTGTCTTTATTGTAACTTCTGTTTCTGTTTCTTTTCTAGTCTGCAATGCTGTTTTATCGATTTGGATATCAAAAGGAGTCGAACCTAACAATTCACTGTTTATATTTACAAGTTCTTCTCCATTTGTTTTAGAAATATTAGATTCATCTTCATAATTTTGTTGAGATTCATCTTTTGGTGTTTCTCTGTTACATCCTAATAAAAAGCATAAAATAATTAGTACTAATACAGAAAGTTGTTTTTTTTGCATTTATTTCTCCTTTCATATTATCAAAGAAAGCACTGAGAGTACTTTCAAGAAATTATGAAATATTCTCAATGCTTTCTATTTTTTGATTATAAACTTGCCGGTAATGATACTATGTTAATTTATCTCTTTCGCGTAACCTTTGTTGCAATATACACATGCACCATTCACCCATTTGTGAGACATTTCAATCGTCTCAACTTCATAAATGCTTACTTCTCCACAAATTAAACATTGTTTGTAATTATATACATGACGTGTCGCACATTTATCCCAGTCATCATATATACCAGGCATTTCATCTTCATATCCATAGTACTGGGGAGAACCCCAACTATGAGTATGAGCGGCAAATACAGTCATTGGAGCAGCTACAATTCCAGCTACTACTGAAAGTGCTAAAATAGATTTTCTTAAATTCATAAGTTCCTCCCTTTCCTTAAAAATACATAGCTCTTTGTTACATTGTCATTTTAACATAATAATTGGTAAAATGCAATAATTTATTTTCTATTTACGAGAAAATACTGTGCATATTATCTTATTTAGGAATAGTTAAGGCGGCTACCTAAATCTTTTTATTACTTTACCGCACATGAGCATTGGCCGCAGGGTTGTCCTGGCCGTAACCTTCCAGAAGGTTGATGCCGCCCCACACGCACAGGCCGCCGCCCAGGGCGATCACGAGAGTCTGCAATACGTCAATAGCACTGTTGAAGAAATCCATAAATCATTTTTCCTTTCGTTTTGTAGAATTGTTGTTGTCGGGTTCCAGATCGGATGCGTTCAATTCGTACATATCGAAAGGCTCGTCCGGCTTCACAATGGCCGGTCTGCGTTTCATGTACCGTTCTACGTCAAAGACGTTTCTCTTGTCGGCGTCGGACAGATATTGGTAGCGGGGATGCTTCGTGATATCAAACTTATCGCTGAAAAACGGACGCACGCCCCGAAGCTGCAAAATACACTTGCCGCCGTCCATGACAGCAATTTCGTCCTGGGTCATCAACTCCTTTCCTAATTTCTGATAACTGAGGCCGTGAGAGGTCTGCGCGCCGCGATTTTCGGACTGGCTCAGGCTGTCGATGGTCTCCTTGCCCAGCAGCTCCGAAATCTCTTTCAACGTCCCTTTCTCCTTGCCTCCCAAAAACAAGGTGCTGTCACAGTTGCCGACGATGGTATCTGCCGCGTCCTTGTAGATGGTCTTTAACTGGCTTTGCGACTGCAAAATAATAGAAGCCGATATCTCACGGCTTCGGATGGTGGCGATCAGCTTGTCAAAGTTGGGTATCTGGCCGATGTTCGCAAACTCGTCCAGTATCATGCGGACGTGAACCGGCAGCCGCCCGCCGTATTTATCATCGGCCCGGTCACAAAGCAGGTTGATAAGCTGGCTCTGTACCATTGCCAGAATGAAATTAAAGGTGGTGTCCGTGTCCGACATAATCAGGAACAGCGCCGTTTTCTCGTCCCCGATGGTGTCAAGTTCCAGTTCGTCGTCCTCCATCAGCTCCCGCACCTCGCGGATGTCAAAAGGGGCCATTCTCGCGCCTGCGCTGATAAGGATAGAGGAACGTGTCTTGCCCGCCGAAAGCAGGAATTTTTTATACTGGCGGACGGCAAAGTGGTCTGGATCGCGTTCCTCCAATCGCTCAAACATCAAATCCACCGGCGACTGAAATTCCGGGTCGTCCTCGCGGGCTTCGCTGGCATTTATCATTTCAAGCAGCGTCGTGAAGTTCATTTCTTCCTCCGGCGCTTCCTGCCAGATATAGCCGATCAGGGCCGTGTAGAACAGCCGTTCCGATTTCACCCAAAAATCTTCCGCACTTTTTTCGCCCTCGCCTTTAGTGTTGCAAATCAGGGTATTTACCAGCTTCAACACGTCTTTTTCCGAGTGCAGATACCGAAACGGGTTGTATTTCATGCTCTTGGAAAAATTGATGGTGTTCAGCACTTTCACGCGGTAGCTGCTGCGGATAAGGAGCTGGCCCACTTCACCGATCAAGCTGCCCTTGGGATCAGTTATCACAAATGAGGTCGGATAGTCCTTGGACACACATTGCATCAGGTTTGGTTTTACAAAGAACCGGGTCTTGCCGGAGCCGGAACCGCCGATCACCAGAACATTTTTATTTCTTGCGGTTTTGGGGTCTTTCGGCCTGTTGTTCATGGTGATCCGTTCCGTCTGTGTCAGCAGAATGTTGTTGTCAAAATTGGGGTCGATATAGGGGGCTATATCCTTGGGGCCGCCCCATCGGGCGCTGCCATATTCCACGCCTTTGCGGTATTTCTTGGCGTTCTTGCCTTTGCAGTACACCATAAGCCGCAGCGCCGCAGCACCAGCGACGCCGATCAGCAGGTCAGTGGGGTGGAAGCTGGGGGCGGCACTTTCAAAGGCCGCCGCGCAGCCATCCGCAAAGTGCAGGAGCTTTTGGGAAAGGTCGATGCCCTCCGCCAGCCGGTACGCCTGCCCCAGCTTGCCGAACAGATAGACAAACAGCAGATAGGGCAGATTGGCGATTATCAGTTTTTTCATTTCCGGCTTCATCGTGACAGCCCCCTTTCTTTGAATTTTTCCTTGGCCCGGTCAGCGTTGCGGGCTGCTGCCTTTTCCTTGCTTGCGGCAATGTCCTTGCGGATCGAGGGCCGTTCCTCCCGCTGCAACTTCTTGGCCGTGAACTCCTTGAACGCCTGTTCCATGTTGTCGGCGTCCTTGGCCTTGAAAATCACGATGTAGTGCGGGGGCTGGGTAGTGGCGTCTTTCCGCAGCGTGAAGTCCACGCCGTATTTCTTGGCGCAGGGCTTAAACAGTCCAATGTTGGCGTCGGTGATCTCGATATTGGACAGGGCCGCCCCGTGCTTTTTGAGCTGCTTTAGGCTCTGCTGGCCGTGGTGCAGCTTGGTCTTGCCCTTGTTTTGGGTTTCCAGAAACTTGCGGGCCGCCGCTTGCAGCACTTGGATTGTCAGCTTGGCCGATTTGATTGAAAAGGCTATTGTCTTTTGGGTTACTTCCTCCTGCAATCGCTATCCCTCCTTTCGCAGAAGTGCGGCGGGACGGTTAAGGTGGCACCGTCAGCCGCCGCAGGAAACAGAAAAGGGACAGCCGCTTGCGCCGGTTGTCCCCGATTAAATCCTCACCCGCAGGCCGGAAAGGTCGTCGGCATGGATGCCAACCAGATACCAGTTGTCCCCGTACTCAATGCGGGTGGGCTTCCACCTGCCGCCCACCATCACGTCAAAGGTTTCTCCACAGTGCAGGCCGCCGTAGTAGTCCGCCAGATCAAAGCGAATGTCGTAACGGTCGCTGCGCTCGTCAAAAATCAATGCACCCTGTTTCATAGGGCCGTCCTCCTTTCAGATTTTGCCGGTGTTCATGTCATGGGCCACCAGCGCGGCATAGTACCCGTTGATCGTGCTGGGCGCATTGAACAGCATAGCCAGCAGGTATTTCTTGATGTTGCGGATTTCCGAAGTGTTCTTGCTCAAACAGTCAAAGACAAACTCAATGTGAGAGCTGTCCAGCTTCATAAACTTAGATTTCACCAGCTCTGCCGGGTAATCGTCCCCGGCAATACGGATGGTCTTGCGGGCGCTGCATACGGTTTCCACCAGCAAGTCCACAATCTCGTCCAGCGTTTCCCGGTCAATGCCCTTGACGTGCTGGCAAAGGTGTTCGTACTCGATGTTGTCCATGATGATTTGACGATAAATCTCTATGGCGCTCTGTGATTTCGCTTCCGTTCCTTTCCGTTCCGGCGGCTGTGCCGCCTCGTCCTCCAAAGGAGAGGGTCGGGAAAGGATAGGAATGGGATCGGTAATTGATACATCAGTAATTGATTTTTCTTTACTTGATATATCTTTATTTAATTGCGTTGGTTTTCCCAACGTAGGCTTTTCCTGCGTTGGATTATCCAACATTGGATTTGCCAACGTAGGTGAATCCGGCACAGGCTGGGGCTGTTCATAGATCACATAGTCCGCGCCGCGCAAGCGTCCTTGGCTGTCGCGCTCACGGGATCGGACGATGTACCCGGCCTGTTCCAGCTCCCGGATTGCGGCCCGGATCGCGTCGATCTGCTCCCGGTTGATAAGGGACAAACCTTTCAGCGTATAGTCCCAATCTTCCGGCAGGGAAAGCATTTGCGATAACAGGCCCTTGGCTTTCAGGGATAAGTCCTTGTTCCGCAGGTGGTGATTGGACATCACCGTGTAGCCCTTGTTACGCTCTACACGAAATACTGCCATATTCTCAACTCCTTTCACTCGAAATGTCACCGCGTCGTAGGCGGTCAGCTTGCCCGGCTGGTAGGGACATTCCGCATAGACGCAGAATTGATATTTCCAGTGCGGGCGATAAAAGCGGCAGGTGCCGCAGTCCTCCGGCGTGACCGCCTCGCCGCTGTCGTAGTGGTCAAAACCGGGCTTGCCCTGCATGAGCTGTTCAAAGGCCCGATCGCTGCCGGAAGTGAAGTACATAGGCCGTCGCCTCCTTTCTGCTTTTGGGCAAAAAGAAAAGCCGCAGACTTTTTTCAAAATCTGCGGCTTGGCCGGGGAACAGAAAAGGGCGCTGTCATGCTTGACAACACCCTGTTTCTGTCTGATTATTCAGTTGTTTTGACCTGCCCCGTTTTCCGTTGCCCTAAAAAACATTGATTTTACTGGGTTTTTTCATGTTTTCTTATGGCACCACGGTTAAGCGGTTGGCCTTTGGACTAAGAACTTAGGAAACTAAGAACCGCCACTTGACCCGGTGGAGGTTCTTGTTTTTCACAGTGACCGTTGCGCTGCTGCCGCAATTCGACCGCCTGTGCAAGACAAAACAATAAGACAGACAAAATAAAGCCGGTGTACCGTAAGATGAATCAAACGGTACACCGGCTTTTGCAGTGTCAGGCTTCCTCTTTTTTACTGGGGCTGCACAATGCGGGGATCAGGCAGATGGCTGCCGCCGCTACCAGAATATACACGGTGCGGGCCGCCCAGCTTGTCTGGCCGCCCAGCAGCCAGGCAACGATATCCAGCTTCCAGATGCCCACAAAGCCCCAGTTCAGCCCGCCAATGATAGCCAGCAGCAGGCAGATTTTTGAAAGAACAGAATTGCACATGTTGGAAAACACTCCTTCCTATAACGGAAGTATGCCCATGCCGCGGTGTGTCTATTCGATTTTCTGCCACCGGGCGGAAGTTTGGGCAAAAACAGCACCGCACAGCAGAAGGGCGGTGGGGTTGGTCGTCAGGTGGAAGGGCTGAACTTCCATATAGGCGTAAGCCAGCATGGCAAACAGGCAGCAAACCTCAACCCGGCGGCCCTGTTTGGCGTGACCCAACAGGGCGGCGGCAAACAGAATACCCAGCAGCGCGGCGACCACCGGACCAAACTGAAACAGTGCAAAAGCAAAGCTGTTATCCACTGTGGGCCAGTTGAACACCTGCCCTGCAATTTTGACATCCAGCAGGCGGTAGGCCATCCAGGTCAGCGAGATGCGGCAGGTGAGCAGGGAGTCCAGCTTTGCCAGCCATGCGGGGCCGATATCATTGTTCCACGGTCCCACCTTGATGACCAGCAGCGGCAAAAGGTAACTGACCGCCGCCGTAAGCCCCACCATACCGGCGCAGGTGCCGGGCCACCAACGGGGTACACTGTGCCCGGCGCGCAGGCGGCAGAACACCAGCCCAACGGCCAGCGCCAGCGTGCACAGCGCAGCGCTGCGGCTGGCGGGCCCCACCAGCAAAAACACGCCGACGGCAAATACCAGCAGGCAGTCCACCCAGCGCACCTTTTGGGCACGCAGCAGGGCATAGGCCAATACCAGACCGAACACCAGTCCGCCGAATGTGTTGGGGTGGCCGTAGCCGTAAGTGCCGCGCAAAGCGCCCATCCGCTCGCTGGTCAGGTCCGGGGCAACGATCCCGGCAAAGTGCAGTGCCAGCACCACCGCCATGGCGGCACAGCCGCTGGCAAAATAGACCTGCAGCGGGCGGCGCAGGGGAACATCCTTGGCGGCAAGCACCGCCACCACAATGCCGATCCACCAGATGTTCTGGCTGTTGAAATAGACCCAGCGGGCAATGAAATACAGCGCTCCGCCAGCCAGCAGCTCCCGCCAGGTGTAGCGGGTGCCGAACAAAATCTTGGCACCAAAGCACAGGAACGCGAGCCATTCCAGCACGGGGCTCATCACGCCCTGCACCCACGCCCAGTTCTGGCGCGCCATGCTGTTGCAGAACACCACGCTGATCTCATACGCGGCCAGCCCGGCGGCAAACAGAATACGGCCAAGCTGCAGTCGCCATTCGGCCAGCTGCTGCCCAAATAACAGGTGTGGCGTGTTCCACGGGCCGTGCAACGCCCCGCGCAGCCCGCCGCCCCTGGCAAGGGCAAAAATTAGGTCAAAAACCGCTGCGGCAAAGAGCGCCAACAGCAGAAAATTAGCAAAACCAAACAAGGGATTCCCTCCTGAAAAAACGCATGGCCCTGTGTTTGACAAGGGCGGGTGCGGATGGTATGCTTCTATTATAAAGATTTTGGACGCAGCACACAAGGGGGCAAAGAATGACGGCACAACGCTATCAGGCAATTTTTGATTGGTTCCGTGCCCGCCCGGCGGCGCTGCGGGCGCTGGGATATGCACAAAAGATCAGCGTGCTGGGAGTATATCTGGTGTATGGCGCGGTGTTGGCCGTTACGCTCTGGCAGCGCAGCGGCCAGTTCTGGCGCGTGCTGGCGGTCCCGGCGGCGGTGTACGTTTTGGGCACGCTGCTGCGCGCGGCCATTAACCGCCCGCGCCCGTATGAGGCATTGAACTTTACGCCGCTGTTCCCCAAGGATACCAAAGGCCAAAGCATGCCCAGCCGCCACTGCTTTTCCGCCGCAGCCATTGTGGCGGCGGCGTTTACCGTGTGGGTGCCGCTTGGCGTGGCCGCCTGCCTGCTGGCGGCGGTTGTGGCTGTGACCCGCGTGCTGACAGGGGTGCATTACCCCAGCGACGTACTGGCTGGCCTGGCCTTTGGCGCCGGGGCGGCTGTGATCGGCTTCCTTTTATGACATGAGGATGATAACTGTGAAACAATACAAAAAAATAATTGCTGCTGTGGCAGCTGCCGCAATACTGGCCCTGCCCCTGAGCGGGTGCAGCTTTAACGATGTGATGCTGTACCTGTACGGTGGTGACAGCTTTACCAAAGAGGAAGGCGAGGACTACCAGACCTATGACGGCGAAAACGGCATCAGTGTAACCTATGATGCCAATATCTGGAACGAACCCAGCATGTCGCAGGAGGATACCATTGGCATTACCACTGGCAACAAGCTGAGCTATACGGCAGTACTGCTGCAGGTATCGGATGTTTACACGGACTTTTTGGAAGAATCCGCCGCGGAATTGAACGAGGAAGCTCAGACCGTGCGGTATGACTTTGATTTGACCATCCCCGATGCAGAAACCGAGTCCGTCCGGTATGACTGCGGCACTTACCAGATGATCCTGGCCGAAGTGAACTATGACTGCGGCGTTACGCTGCATGTATCGGCAGCATCCCGCTCTGCCAGCTATGACCAGATCGTGGCGCTGCTGCAAAACGTGTACCCCACCGGTCACACGCCGGAAACGGCAGAATAAAAAGCAGCAGCCTTTTGCGGGCTGCTGCGGGTGGGAAAGGTTGGCTTGTAAAGGGGAAGTATGCCGTGTTCCGGGGTGAAATATCTGGCAAAGCCCCTATAAATGGGGTTCGGCACAAGTTTTGTAATACGCAACAGGACGAAGCTGTGGCGGGGTGAGGGCACCCCGCCCTACTGCCACTACAAAATCAGCGGATGAAATTGGTGCGGATGGTATTTTCTGCCTTGGGCGGCTCAATCCCTGCGGCTTTGCCTGCGGCAATGCACTTCAAGATCCAGGCCATGTTGTGGCCCAGGTTGCGCATGATCTGCATGCCCTCTTCGTCCAGGGCGGCCTGTTCGGCGTTGCTGCCGTGTACCATCGGCCAGTAGGTGGAGCTGATCAGCGGCATCTGGCAGAACTGGGGAACCTTTTCCAGGGCTTCCAGTGCGCTGGTGGTGCCGGCGCGGCGGGCGCTGGTAACAATAGCGGCGGGCTTTTGTGCCAACAGGCGGCCTGCGCTGTAGCCCAGCCGGTGCATGAAGCCCAGCATGCTGGCAGCGGCGGTGGAATAATGTACCGGAGCACCAAACACAATGCCGTCGGCCTTTTCCACCAGCGGCAGAACATCAACGACTGGCCCGCCGAATACGCAGTGTCCGGCTTTGGCGCAGCCGCCGCAGCCCACACAGCCGCCCACCGGGACAGCGCCAATGTGGTAGATGGTGGTTTCGATGCCGTCAGCGTTCAAAGCCTTGGCAATCTCCTGCAAAGCAGCGTCTGTACAGCCATGTGCGTGCGGGCTGCCGTTGATAAGAAGTACGTTCATAATCGTTATGCCTCCGTTTTGAGAAAAAAGCTTTTGCTGCGGGGAAAGTTGGTGCACCGGGGTGCTCATACCCGGAACCGCCAATCCCCCTGTATAAACTATATTATAGCACGCCCAAAGAAATGTTGAAAACCCTGAAAGGGAAGAAGGTCAAACACCATGCCTGTAACCTGCACCAATTATAAATTGAAATGCGGCGGCTGCCCGCTGCTGAACCAGCCCTACCCCGACCAGCTCAAGCACAAGCAGCAGTTGGAACAACGCCTGCTGGGGCGGTTTGCCCCGGTATCCCCCGTGCTGGGGCAGGCAGAACCTTGGCATTACCGTAACAAGGCCATCGCCACCTTTGCCACCGGGCCGCGTGGACGACTGACATGCGGCATTTATGCAGCGGGCACCCACCGCGTGCTGCCGTATACGGACTGCTTGCTGCAGGATACCGTTATTAGCCAGACCATTGCCGCTGTGCTGGAAGCTGCCCGCGCCTGCCGCTGGCCTGCTTTTGAGGAGGATCGCGACACCGGTCTGCTGCGCCATGTGCTGGTGCGCCGCGGTAAAACCAGCGGTCAGGTGCTGGTGGTGCTGGTGACCGCGCAGGAAAACCTGCCCGGCAGCCGCAATTTTGTGAAAGCCCTGCGGGAAAAGGCCCCCTGGGTGACCAGCGTGGTGCAGAACTGCAATCCCCGCCGCACCAGCGCGGTGCTGGGCAGCGATGTGCGTACCCTGTATGGCCCCGGCAAAATTACCGATACGCTGTGCGGGCTGCAATTCGCCATTTCGCCCCGCAGCTTTTACCAGGTCAACCCGGAACAAACCGAAGTGCTGTACGCCAAGGCCATTGAGTTCGCTGCCCTGACCGGCAAAGAAACAGTGATCGATGCCTACTGCGGCATTGGCACCATCGGCCTGTGCGCGGCGGGCAGAGCAAAGCAGGTCATTGGCGTGGAGCGCAATCCGGACGCGGTGCGCAATGCCTGCGCCAACGCTGCAGCCAATAAGATCAACAACGCGCGGTTCATCTGTGCCGATGCAACCGATTGGATGCGCGCTGCGGCACAGCCCAACTCTGGCTTGCCGCACCCCGATGTTGTATTCCTGGATCCCCCGCGGGAGGGCAGCACCCCCGCCTGCATTGATGCAGTGGCTGCCATGAAACCCAAACGCGTGGTTTACGTCAGCTGCAACCCCGAAACTCTTGCCCGTGATTTGACCCACTTGACCCGCCGCGGATGGAAAGCATTAAAAATCCAGCCCGTGGATATGTTCCCCCACACGGAACATGTGGAGACGGTTGTTTTGCTTTCCAAGGGAGAAATCGACTCAAAGAAGGTGCGGGTGGAGTTCTCGCTGGAAGATATGGATATGTCCGGCTTCCAGAAGGGCGCGACTTATGAGCAGATCAAGGCGTATGTGTTGGAGCATACCGGTTTGAAGGTATCTTCCCTGTACATCTCACAGATAAAGCGCAAGTGCGGGCTGGATGTGGGGCAAAATTATAACCTGTCAAAGAAGGAAGATGCCAAAGTGCCAAAATGTCCGCCGGAGAAGGAAGCGGCGATCAGGGATGCGTTGAAATATTTTCAGATGATTTAAGAGTCTATTGAGCAAAAAAGCAGTAAATCAATTTCAGATTTACTGCTTTTGCTGGCCGGGCCGGTGAGCTACGAGCATTCATGACTTTTTGATAACTTGTTCCATACTGATATATTAAGCGGAAAGTTGTGGCCCTGTATTTTCAGAGGGAAACGAATGCTCCTTGAATATATCCCACAAAATATGCCATCGCTATACTCAGTGCAATGCAACATATACATAGTATTTCAGCAATTACCTTTTTTTCGATTATTTCATTTATGGACTTTCCGTAATCAATAGTAGACCATACCATTGAAAGCAAAAATAGAATTGAAATCCATTGAGTATGAAATGATAGTCCCATGCTAACAAATACATAGTTTGAGATGATGTAAAAAGCGCTTCTGACTACAACTTCTGTCACTTTTACAATCCGATTTCTCATAGAATTCTCCCTCTCTGATAATACTGTGGGCGGCAGCACTCCTTGCTGTCGCCCCTTGATTGCCTATCTGCAAAGGCGGGCGGGGCTGTCAACGGCGGCGCTTGCGCCGTTCATCTTGACCGTTGACTGGCTCGGCTGGCTTTGCTATTCCGTGATCTCTTTCAGTTATTGTCAAAGGAAATGTAGATAGTTAGACTATTGGGTATGTAGCTGATACTTAACCACTTTTCGTCGTTTGATAAAAGTGTCCCGATAGAAACATAGTTTTCTCCCTCGATTTCCTCTGACACATTTTCAATTACGGAAAAGCCTTCTTGGTTCAAAAGCTCCATATACTCGTTATAGTCGTTTTCGCTAATACCGGTAAGGTTGATATTACAATTCTCATGTTCTGTATCAAGTGTAGCCCATGCAACCGTACCAGGCGCAACAGGAAGCCCCTCTGTGTACTCATTCTCAGGCCAAACACCCTCGTCCAATTTTGTAACACTATTAGATTGCGTATTGTTCTCATTGCTTGTCGGTGTAGATGAGGTATTTTGATTAGAACACGCAGCCAAAAAAATCATAATCATGATTGTGAATACAGAAATATATTTCTTCATTGGTTACCTCCTGTTTTTGTGTATGGTTCGGATAATTAACAAAAGAGCAATAGCTGTTGCTGCAAACCCAATAGCCAAAAGGATTTGCGAAATATCAAAGGCAAACGCGCCCTCAATCTGTATATTTGTTGTCGCGTCGGCTTGTCCGATTGCTCCTTCTGGTACTTTTCCTGATTGTGTAACAGCATATACCGAAAAGGCAGCAGCCGCGATAACAAGCGCAGCAAGAGTAGAAATGATACCGTTCCTTTTTTTCGATTTGGTGTTATCAATGCCAAACTGTTCTGCGGTGCTGTCTGCAAATTCTTTTGGCGTCCCCAAACGCTGGATAATCTGCTGCTCTGTTTCTCCATGCTCCATAGCAGACGCAAAAACTTCATTCAAGTCACGTACAACCTCTTTTTTCATTTTGCGTGGTAAAGATAGTTCCTTTTCAACCTGTTTGATATATTGTTCTTTCATTTGGATACCCTCGCTTGTTGATAACTTTCTATAAAGCCGTTTACGCAGTTTTCATAGCTTGACCAAAATAAGATTAGTTCATCAAGTACATTCCTGCCTTTATCCGTTAAAGAATAATACTTTTTTGAGCCGCCATTTGCCGCAGCCGGAGCCAATCGGCATTTGATTAGTTCTGCTTCCTGCAAACGATACAAAATGGGGTAAATGGTTCCCTCTTTCGCATATCCCAAAACAGACGCACTATTGTTCAATTCAGTTATAATTTCATATCCATAAGTTTCCTTGCGTCCGATTAGGCATAAAAGTATCATTTCCAGAGAGCCTTTTTTGAATTGCTGGACATATTTGTTATTCATATCGTCGCCTCTCTTTAGCTTTGCTATTTAGGCTCGCTAAGTAGCAACTATATTATATCTCTTCCGAAGTATCAGAGTCAATAGGCTTAACGAAAAAGTTACAAGATGTCTGTGTAAGGTAATGACAGAATAGCGGTGTGCTGGCGAACTATGCTTTATTTTGTTTTTTATCTAAATCATTCAATAGGGCGGTAGCATCCCTATTGGCAAGGGGATTCCAAAAGGGAACAGCGTTCTCCTTTGTCTGGGGTGTTCAGAGGGGATAGTGTTCCCCTTTGACCGGAAGAATCCAAAGAAACCGGCGGTTTCGTGGCACACGATTTTCCGTAGGAAAGTCTAGTGTGTTATACCTTTGTGGAGCAGATGGCAGCCGGAATTGTAGCACACCCTGAAAAGTGTGGCCACAGTTGCGGCGTTCTGGCGGGAAAGGTTGCCCCTTGCGGGGCAGCATAAGCGACAGAAAAAGGCTGGCAGGCGGTGCGGGCAAGCACTGTCTGTCAGCCGTGTCATTTGCGGAACAAAGGTATATCAAAGCCCCCGTCAGCCGCTGCTTCCCATCGTATCAGAACCACCACGGCAGCTTTCCGCGCAGGCTGTCCATCGCCTCGCCCTCCACCTTCTTTGTCCAGCTCTCGCTGAGATGGAAATGGAGCGCCGCGCCGATCAGCGGGTGCTCGATTCCATCGGTAAAGCCATAGCGGTACAGCAGATAGGTCTGCTCTCTGGCTGTCAGCTTGTCCAGCGCCGCATACAATTCTATCAGCTGCTCTTTTTGGATATAGATTTGCTCCGGCGTTTGGGTGTGAGGGTCGGCTATGGCTTCGATCCGCAGCATCCGTTCATCCTCTGAGAGAACGTCATCCAGATATACTCTCTGGAAGCCGGGGCCGTCTTTCTTATCCACCATCCGTTGCTCAAATAAACCGAGGGCGGCGCGGATGCAGTCCGTCATGGCGTTGCGGAGCGCCGGTGCTGCATAGGTCAGAAATTTCATGCCCCGTCCGGCATCAAACAAAGGGATCGCGTTCAGCAGGCCGATACTTCCCTCCTGCATCAAATCATCCAAATCAATTCCAATATCATTTTCATCCAGCCCCATGTTTCGGTATTGCTCCAGCGCAATTTTTCGGATGAATCCCAGATTCTTTTCCAGCAGAATGTCACGGGCAGCCGTATCCCCTTTCTGTGCCAGTCTGCACAGCTGCTCATTGCTCCGGGTCGGCATTTTGCTTCTCCTGCGCGTGGTCTAAGGTGGATTGGAGAAATTTCGTCAGCGCCTGACCGAACTTGTCTAATGCTTCCTTTTGCACACCGTCCATCCCCGCTGCGCTCTGGGTGACGGCGGCGGAAATCATTTCGGGCGTGATGGTCGGAGTATGAACATCCGCCCCTTTGGTGAGTTCGGTAAACATCTGCTGAGTGATGCCCTTGGTCAAGGACTGCGCTGCTGTGAAATCGTTGCCGATCTCTTTCTTCACTTCCCGTAGCGCCGCCATAAATGTGTTCTGTATCATCGTCAGGTCTGCCTGATATACGGGAACTTTCTGCCGGTTGACAGTTCTGGCCGCCTGCACCGCAGCGTCTGTTTTATTGTTTCGGCGCAGCATGGCGCTGAGAGTAGTAAGCATCTGGTTCTGTCCGGCGAAACCGGCGGCCAGCGTATCGTCAAAATATTGCTCAATCATATAGGTGACTTCTGCAAAGCGAGGGCTTTCCAAAAGGCGGTTGACGATCTCTGCATTGGCTTTTCCGGTGTACAGATTCCGCGCCGCCTGCACCGACAGGCCCAGTTCTTCAATATCAAAATTTGTCCGGTCGGGCGTGTTGACTTCCCCCAGCAGGAAATCTGTGGAGACTTCAAACACTTTCGCAATGCGGAGCAAATGTTCTGTGCTGATCTTATCAGTCTTACCGCTGACAAACCGGCTGATGGCGCTCTCGGTGCTGCCGATGCGGGTCGCCAGCTGTGCCTGGGTAATTTTATGTTCCTTCATAAGCTCCTGCATCCGCTGCCGGATATTGCCGGGCAGATAGGCTCCCTCCATGTGACGCACCTCTCTTCTGAAAACTCTCTTTATCCATTATACCTGATAAAACCAGCGCGGGCAAATGCTTTCCGCTGGCTTCGCCGCTCTGAGGTCTTGCATTTTTGCAAGATTTCAGGGCGGCGTTTTTTCATTTCTTGCACTTTTAGCGGATTTTTCGGTTTATAGGCTTTTTCCCCGTATATTCAGGCAGACGGGCAGATACCGTCAATAAATAATGGAGGACAAAGCCTATGAATTTATTTGAAACTGTAAAATCCGCTGTCACCGTGAAGCAGGCCGCCGAATACTACGGCTGTAAGGTCAACCGGGGCGATATGATCTGCTGCCCCTTCCACGATGACCGGCATCCCAGCATGAAGCTGAACAGGGATTATTTCTATTGCTTTGGCTGCGGGGCTACCGGGGATGTGATAGATTTTGTGGCGCGGCTGTTCGGCCTGAGCAGCTACGAGGCCGCAAAGAAGCTGGCCTATGACTTTGGCATCGACCCGGACAAGCCCCCGGCAGCGATGGCTTTGAAAAAGCCCTATCCGCTGGCGCGGGCTTTCCGCAACGATGAGATACACTGCCAGCGGGTGCTCTGCGATTATCTGCATCTGCTGGAACGCTGGAAGGTCGAATATGCCCCGCAATCGCCGGAGGATGAACTGGATGACCGCTTTGTGGAAGCCTGTCATATGATCGAGTATGTAAATGATTTGTTGGACGTTCTCATGTTTGCGGAACTGAAGCAGCGTGTGAAAGCGGTGGATATGCTGCTGAAGGACGGCACTATCACCGCGCTGGAGCAGCGGCTCAGACGTCTGGAAAAGGAGGTGCAGCACCGTGGCGAAGAACGAGCAATCGCGTGAGGCCAACCAGCCCATCTGGTTTGACGGCAAGAGTATCAATGAAGCCCTGTTTTGTGATGATTTTCTCGGCAGACACAAAATCATCTACACAAACGGGGCTTTTTTCACGCCTGATGGCCGCGTGACCGATGAGCTGCCACTGCGTGGAGAAATTTTTGAGGAACTGAAATGCTGTGCGGTCAGCAATATCCCCCGCAAAATCAGCAATATCGTGGAGCTGATGAAGCTGGCGGCGCTGGTAGAGGATTTCCCGCCGGAGGCTGACCGCATTCATCTGGCAAACGGCACGTTGTTTCTGGATGGCTCCTTTACGGAGGGAAAACCGGACATCGTGCGTTGCCGCCTGCCGGTGGCCTATAATCCCGATGCGCCCACGCCGACCCGCTGGCTGGCTTTTCTGGATGGGCTTCTTTACCCGGAGGACATTCCCACTTTGCAGGAATATATCGGCTACTGCCTGATCCCCAGCAACAAGGGACAGCGCATGATGGTCATTAAGGGCAATGGCGGCGAGGGTAAGAGCCAGATCGGCGCGGTGCTGTCCGCCCTGTTCGGCAGCAACATGAAGGACGGCAGCATCGGCAAAATTTCCGAGAACCGTTTTGCCCGCGCTGATCTGGAACACATTCTGCTGTGTGTCGATGATGATATGCGGATGGAGGCCCTGCGGCAGACCAACTATGTCAAATCCATCGTCACCGCACAGGGTAAAATGGATTTGGAGCGTAAAGGCAAGCAGAGCTATCAGGGATGGATGTGCGCCCGGCTGCTGGCATTCAGCAATGGCGACTTGCAGGCTCTCTTTGACCGCAGTGATGGCTTTTATCGGCGGCAGTTGGTGCTGACCGCCAAAGAGAAACCTGCCGACCGTGTGGATGATCCCGACCTGGCAGAGAAGATGAAGGCCGAGGTGGAGGGCATTCTGCTGTGGGCTTTTGCGGGATTGCAGCGGTTGGTAGCGAACAACTTCAAGTTCACCGAGAGCCAGCGCACCAGAGAGAACCGGGAGGCCGTCAAGCGGGACAACAATAACGTGTTTGATTTTCTGGAATCCGAGGGCTATATCCGGCTGAAAGCGGATGCGTCCATCAGTTCAAAGGATTGCTACGACATTTACCGGATGTGGTGCGAGGAAAATAGCCTGACTGCACTCAAACGCCGCAGCTTCAGCGATGCGCTGGTGGCAGCCTGCGGTAAGTACAATCTGGAACACTGCAACACGATTACCAATTCGGCAGGACGCCGGGTATGGGGCTTTATGGGGATCGAGGCAGTGGCAAGGCCGCATATAAACGAGTTTACGGACGCTTCACAGTGTACGTACGTACCGGAAGACTGGCGGGATTGATTTCCGATCTGGTCGCCGGTACGTATGTACGCAGCGATTGACCCTGTTACCTCATATATTGTAGAGGCGCTTCATTTGGATAAAGTGGTCGTGCCCATTTTGGGTACACCTATTTTGATGTGTAAAAGTGGTTATGGATATTTTGTCCACCACCAGAACCGTGAAATTCTTCGCGCTTTTGTGCTGTGAAGTAGGTGTGGTCATTTTGACCACACCTGAAGCGGTCAGTAAAAGCGGTGATTTTGCAGGCATATTTTAGAGCAATCTCAAAACAGCGAAATGTTTCTCTTTTATCCGTATACAGTTCGCCGGATGGCGGCTCACGGAACGACGTACAGATTGCAGCATTTTGTGACAATACAGCCCGAACAGTGAAAAGTCCCGCATTTCTGTGAAGTCGAATATTCCGCCGTTGACCAACGATACGCAGGGAATCATTTCTATCGCAAAACAGCATTTGCACAAATTTCACCATTGACCAAAGCCGGTGCGCTCCCCAGCGTAGCCGGTTCTTTTTATGACGCAACCGAAAATCATGTTTTATCTATCAAGTGACAAAGGGCTTCACTTGCGAAAATGGAGGAATATATTTTATGAAGTCAAGTATCCGAAACGAAATCAAGGCGCAGATCATCCGCGCCGGTTACACCATGCAGGAAGTCGTTGACCAGCTGCACGATGAGTATGGGTGGAGCGACAGCGTATCCAATCTTTCCGGAAAATTGCAGCGGGAATCGCTGCGGTATCGGGAGGCCGTGGAGTTGGCTGACGTGCTGGGATATGACATTGTCTGGCAGAAACGGAGGGATTGAGTATGGAAAAAGCACAATACGCGATTATGCGATTTGCCAAATATAAGGGGCCTGAAATCGGCAATATCGAGGCCCATAACGAGCGCACAAAGGAAAAGTACGCCAGTAATCCCGATGTGGATACCAGCCGAAGCAAGTACAACTTCCATCTGGTCAAACCGCCCGGCAAGTACCGGGCCGAGTCAGAGAGGCAAATTGCCGCTGCCGGATGCCGTACCCGGAAAGACAGTATCCGTATGATCGAGACGCTGTTCACAGCCAGCCCGGAGTTCTTTAAGGGAAAGAAACGGGCGGAAATTCGGGTATTTTTCGAGGAAGCTCTGCACTTTTTGGAACAGCATCAGTCCAAAGAGACAATTATATCCGCCGTGGTGCATATGGACGAGAAAACGCCCCATATGCACCTTTGTTTTGTCCCTTTGACGGAGGATGGCAGGCTCAGCGCCAAAGACATCATGGGCAATAAAAAGAAGCTGACCTGGTGGCAGGATGAGTTTTGGAAACACATGGTCAAGAAGTTTCCAGATTTGGAGCGTGGCGAGAGCGCCAGCCTGACCGGGCGCGACCATATCCCGCCCCGCGTATTTAAGGAGATGACCAGACTGACCAAACAGAAAAGCAAACTGGAGGATCTGCTCACTGGAATCAATCCCTTTAACGCCAAAAGCCGGGCGGAGGAAATCTGCAAGATTCTGGATACCTATATTCCCAGCGTGGAGAAGATGGACACACTGCTGCGGAAATATGGCGTAGCCTTCACGAAAACAGCATCCGAAAACAAAAAGTTGAAAACGAAAAATGCCGAACTGGAAGAATCTCTTGCATCGGCGCAGAAGGTCAGCACCCTAAAGCAGATCGAAGACCTCAAGCTGCGGCGCGACTATGACAGTGCCGTGGCGATTTTGGAACAGATACCGGCAGAAGTTTTGAACATCTATGCGCAGAGCAGCCATAGAGGAAAGGAGCGGCCTATTGAGCAAAGTTTATGATGATCCGAAATATAATGCGGCATTTGACCGCTGTGTTGATGTGATGGCGCGGCTGTTGCAGAAGTACGGGCCACAGCTGTTGGGGCAGATGCAGGAGACTGAGAAGGATGGCCGTACACAGTCTGCGGCATCAGGAAAGCAACCCGTTCCTGTGTATCAGGAATTTGACAAAGCCGCTTGATATAAATTAAATTTACACGTTGCGTATTTGTTTGGCGTATGCTATAATAAATACGCAACGTGTATTTTTGCTTTATGGGGTAAATGAAATGGACTGCAAAACCAAAATAAAAGAATTGCGGGAAAGCACTGGCATGAATCGCAAGGAATTTTGTAAATATTTTCAGATTCCCTATCGGACTGTGACAGAATGGGAACTGGATAACCGCCATGCGCCGGAATATGTACTCCGTTTGTTGGAGTACTACATTCAGAATGAAGGTCTGGCGAAGAAGAAAGTAACGGATGAATGTTTAGAGCTGGAAGAAAGGGGCGGCCTGCATGAAGAAAACTAAAACAAAATGTTATCTCTACACACGGGTATCTACATCCATGCAGGTGGACGGATATAGTCTGGATGCTCAGCGAGACAAACTGCGGAAATACGCTGAATACGAAGATATGGTAGTGGCTGGTGAATATTCTGATGAAGGCTTTTCCGGCAAGAATATTCAGGGCAGGCACGAATTTCAGCGGATGCTGCAAGACATTCAGGACTGCAAAGACGGTGTGGAATATGTGCTGGTGTTCAAGCTGTCCCGGTTTGGCAGGAATGCCGCTGACGTTCTGAATTCCTTGCAGCTGATGCAGGATTTCGGTGTCAATCTGATTTGTGTGGAAGACGGCATTGACAGTTCCAAAGATTCCGGCAAGCTGATGATTTCTGTCCTTTCTGCGGTGGCAGAGATAGAGCGTGAAAATATTCGGACACAGACGATGGCCGGACGGGAGCAGAAAGCCCGTGAAGGAAAATGGAACGGCGGCTTTGCCCCTTATGGATACCGTCTTGAAAAAGGCGAACTGTTGATTGCTGAGGATGAAGTGGACGTGATCCGCACCATCTTTGACCGCTATATTCACACCAACGATGGTGTCAGTGGCGTGGCAAAATATCTGAACCGGCAGGGCTTTGTGAAGAAGTTAAGGCAGAACGGCACCATTCCCGGTTTTTCTGCCAGCTTTGTGAAGAGTATCATTGATAATCCGGTATATATGGGAAAAATCGCCTATGGCAGACGCCGGACAGAGAAGAAGATCGGCACACGGAATGAGATGCACGTAGTTGAGCAATCGGAGTTCCCTGTGTACGAGGGGAAGCATGAGGCTATCATTTCAGAAGAAGATTGGAACCTCGCGCAGGAAAAACGGAAAATCAATGCTTACCGGCGTGGGAAAGTCAATGACCCTACCCACGCACATATCTTGTCCGGTATTCTGAAATGCCCCTGCTGCGGCAAAAGCCTGTACGGGAATATTGCGAAAGCCCACAGCAAGGACAAAAAGACCCGCTATTACTATTACTGCAAGAATACGGTAACGCCAACAGGCCACGAGTGCACTTTCCGGCTGAACATTGAACAGACAGAGATGAACCGCATGGTAGCGTCAATTATCTCCGCTATGGTCAGCGACCCACGGTTTGCGGATGCAATCAAGGCGAAAATCGGCTCCGCTGTCGATACGAACGATTTGGAGAAGCAGCTGGAAGCATTACAGGCGCAGCTTCGGCAGACATTAGGCACAAAGGCCCGACTGGAACGGCAGATGGACGGTTTAGATGTGAATGACCCGTATTATGACCGGAAAATTTCTGATTTGCAGCGTCGCTATGACGAGCAATATGGTAGAATAGATGAGATTGAAGTCCAGATTGACGATGTGCAAAGCCAGATACGGAGCATCCGGCAGGAGAAAATTTCGGGTGATAATATCTACCGCCTGTTGCTGGCATTCGATCAGGTCTATGAAGCAGCCTCCGAAGTGGAGCGGAAGGAGTTCATGCGGGCGTTTATTGAGCGGATTGAGTTATTCCCGGAAAAGCAGCCGGATGGCAACTGGATTAGGAAGATTATCTTCAACTTCCCTGTCCCGGTGAATGGAACAGAAGTGAAAGAATTGCCCTTGGAAAATGAAACAATGGTCGAGACGGTAGTATTATTGTCCAAACTCAATACTAGGCAGCATATTGAGGTTGAGGTGAAGATGGATGAACTGGATTTGACCGCTGCGGAGAGCAAGGCTACCTATGAGGAAATTAAGGCGTATGTGCTGGAGCATACTGGATTGAAGGTCAGTCACCTTTATATTGCTCAGATTAAACAAAAATATGGAATTATCGAACGTGAGAACTACAACAAGCCAAAGTCCGAAAATTCCAGACAGCCGAAATGCCCGCCGGAGAAGGAAGTGGCGATTACGGAAGCTTTGAAGTATTATGGAATGATGTAAACTGCCGTTGGTATTTGTATTTTTCTATACAAATTTGTTGTTTTTCTGTATAATTAATATAAAAGCAAATGATTATCACGGTAAGCATACTTACTTTTTCGAAATTTACAGATAGAAAGAAGGAGAAGAATGTCTTTTGAAGCTAAAGATTATCCTATTAGTGACATTCTAAATAAAGCTGTTTTTGATATTCCTCGAAACCAGCGTAGATATGTTTGGAAAAAATCCAGTTGGCAAGATCTTTTTGAAGATGTATTGTTTT